>PJUL01000275.1_pt1 | contig 41242 bp, 36 predicted proteins | sample 1512221 | NCBI WGS metagenome assembly PJUL01 (sample SAMN08177667, study PRJNA422409) | Feces metagenome, whole genome shotgun sequencing project.
TCTGTAAATCCTTTATAATAGGATTGGTCCAGCTCGCTCTGTAGTATGTAAACAAAAAACATAAAATAAAAAGAGCCTTACATGTGTAAAGCTCTTTTGCGGACTGGACGGGACTCGAACCCGCGACCTCCGCCGTGACAGGGCGGCATTCTAACCAACTGAACTACCAATCCTTTCGTTGGTGTGAAACTATTTTATTTCGATCTCACTTCGAAAATTGCAAACAATTCTAAAATTGTTTTGCGGACTGGACGGGACTCGAACCCGCGACCTCCGCCGTGACAGGGCGGCATTCTAACCAACTGAACTACCAATCCATTCTCTTTTGAACCTCAGCTCTTTCGCTTTGGGATTGCAAAGATAATCGTTTTTTTATTCCCGCAAAATATTTCTTTAAAATTTTAGAAAAAAATAAAAAGAAGCGCATCGATCATTACCAATACGCTTCTTTTTTATAAGAAAATGGGCCTATTTACAAGTATACTCATAAGTATAATTAACAGTAGGATACCCGTCATGTACTGAGGATACCTGTTTGATGTACCCATTGCTGTTGAATTTATAACTGATGTTACCTGTATAGTTGCATTGAACAAGATTCGCGGTTTTGCCAGCCGGCACATAGCCCTTTTCAATAAGCGTATTGATGTAATTAAAATCACCTTCCTGGAACGCCATATTGCTATGATACTTAATGCCCGTTAACGGATTGATACCGCTTGAACTATGTGCCCCGGTCATATTGCCCCCGGACCATTCATAAATGATGGTATCTACATCGGTACCGGCATGGATATATTCGGCAATAGTAGTTTTGTTTTGATAGGCATAAGTCCTTGTTTCTGTAGTGCCATCTTTAAAATTAATCAGGGCAGTGTCCAGCATTTTGCTGTCCTTGTTATAGAGTAGCACCACTTTTTGCTCCAGAATGTTTTCCTTTCTTGTAAAAATAGATACTTTGTTGCCTTCCTCTTCATACAGGTAAGTCCTAAGCATACCTACGGTCATCATAGTGTCTATTCTCCCAGCGGCATCATAACTAATACTTAAAGGATTAGTAAAATAACCGGTAACTGCGCTTATTTTACAGCTGCCTTTTATCGTGCCACCGCCTTTATTGGCCGCCTTTTCACAGGAAGTGAAAAAAGTAACCAGGGCCAGTAAGGTAAGGAGCTGAATACTGTTGAATTTCATAATTATATATGTTAAATAGACTATAGCAAAGCTAATTGCTTTTAACTGGATCAAAAAATACTTATAGTATTAATTTATTTTAATAGACGTATTCCGGCTAAGAATACTTAGGCAGGCATATATTAAACTTTAAAAATGGTTAAATTGCAGTATAAAAAGTAACAGGAATATGTTGGTTAAGGTATTTGGTAGCGCAGTACATGGAGTGGAAGCGATGACGATCACTATTGAAGTAGACACGGTAGCAGGTTCAGGGTATTATATTGTAGGCCTTCCTGATAATGCGGTTAAGGAAAGTGTAGACCGGATCCTTTCAGCTTATAAAAACAACGGGTTTAAGAGTCCCAGGTATAAAATGGTGGTGAATATGGCGCCGGCAGATATCCGTAAAGCCGGGTCCGCATACGACCTGCCTATAGCGATAGGTATGCTGGCCGCTACGGAGCAGATCGACAGTACACGGCTCGGGGAATATATCATAATGGGCGAACTGCAGCTGGATGGTACCTTAAGGCCCGTGAAGGGCTGCCTGCCTATTGCTATCCAGGCCAGAAAAGAAGGTTTTAAAGGTATGATCGTTCCGGTGCAAAATGCCCGGGAAGCCGCTATGGTCAATCAGCTTGAAGTATACGGGGCGCAGCACCTGAATGAAGTAGTCGCATTGCTGGAAGGTAATGCCGGGATGCAGCCTACCGTGGTGGATACGCGGGCAGAATTTGCCGCGGCGCAGGAGCAGATAGACCTGGACTTTGATGAAGTAAAAGGGCAGGAAAATATAAAAAGGGCCCTGGAAATCGCCGCGGCAGGCGGACATAACGCGATCCTTATAGGTCCGCCCGGCGCTGGTAAAACCATGCTGGCAAAACGTTTGCCTACCATATTGCCGCCCATAACGCTACAGGAAGCTTTAGAAACCACTAAAATTCATTCTGTAGCCGGTAAGCTGGCAGATAACGCCTCATTGATCGCACAGTGGCCTTTCCGCAGCCCGCATCATACTATTTCAGATGCCGGCCTAATAGGTGGTGGGGGTTTCCCGCAACCCGGGGAGATCTCCCTGGCCCATAACGGGGTATTGTTCCTGGATGAACTGCCGGAATTTAAACGTACCGTGCTTGAAGTAATGCGGCAACCTATGGAGGAGCGCCGGGTGACCATATCTAGGGCAAAAGTAAGCCTGGATTATCCCGCCAGCTTTATGTTGATCGCCTCCATGAATCCTTGCCCCTGCGGCTATTATAATCACCCGGAAAAGGAATGTACCTGTTCGCCGCAGACCGTACACAAATATTTAAGCCGGATCTCGGGTCCGCTGCTGGATAGGATTGACCTGCACGTGGAAGTGACACCGGTACCTTTTAATGAGCTTTCAGCGCAAAGTAAAACAGAGTCCAGCGCGGCAATCCGAAAGCGCGTAATGGCTGCCCGTAACCGGCAAACACAACGTTATGCCGATGCGGAAGGTATATATTGCAATGCGATGATGAACAGTAAAATGCTGCTTGAATACTGCCAGCTGGATACAGTAGGGAGTAAGCTGCTGAAGGTCGCCATGCAAAAACTGAACTTATCGGCCCGGGCCTATGACCGTATCTTAAAGGTCGCGAGAACGATCGCTGACCTGGCAGATACGCCAATGATTAAGGCGGAACATATCGCGGAAGCCATACAATACCGCAGCCTCGACCGGGAAGGCTGGGCCGGTTAAGATAGCTATCGCTAATTACAAAGGGAAGCATCAGGCTTCCCTTTATTGTTTTACTGATCTTTAATTAATGGGTTAGTGACGAACATAACCATAAGTGTGTATCCTGCGTATGTTTTTGCTGTGCTTTAATGCTCTTTTATGCTCCCGGATAGCCATTTTGTGATGTCTTTCTATAGCGCGTCTCTCTCTTATGCTCAGGTGACGTCCCCTGACGCTATGGTAGCCCACCGGCCTTCTGGCATGGAGGTGTTTCGGGTGATGGTATCTTTTTTTAGGGTGTCTTAATTCGGATTTATGCTTGTAGCGGCTGTCGTAGCGCTGTGCCCGGGCCTCATTAAAGCCAAAAGAAAATAAAATAGTCAATACTGCGATAATGCCCAAAAATCTGCCTTTCATAATATAATTGATTTAATGATGTTAAAGTTGATTGTACTATTTACGGTTGCAACGTTTTTTTTATCTTAGCACGTAATAGTAGACCTGCGGGAAGTAAAAAGGTTTAGTAAGATCGTTGTTTTTTGATTTCTTTATAATTTCCGGATTTAAGGGCTTAGTAAATTTTAATCCTTATTTTTGATCCCCTGTTTATCACCAGATCACATTATTTATGGAGTTTGTCGATTTAAGTTTGCCCGGCGCTAGGCTGATTACTTTACCTGCTTTTTCAGACGACAGGGGCACTTTTGTTAAAACCTTCAACGATGCCTTTTTCAAGGAAGCCGGGATCGACTTTGAATTGAAAGAGAGTTATTTTTCCTACTCCAACACAGGAGTGATCCGTGGAATGCATTTTCAACTCCCCCCGCATGACCATGCCAAGATTGTTTTCTGCCCCAAAGGAGCCATTTTGGATGTGATCGTTGATCTGCGTAAAGCTTCGCCTACCTATGGCCGTTTCGAGGCCCAGGTGCTATCAGCAACGAATCACCGGGCTTATTATATCCCCAAAGGATTTGCTCATGGATTTAAAGCGCTTGAAGCTGATGCCATTACTTACTACCTGGTTTCCTCCGGGTATCACCAGGCCAGCGATACAGGCATTCGCTGGGACAGTTTCGGTATGGACTGGGAAGTGAAGGACCCGGTTATTTCCGCGAGAGATAGAGCTTTTGAGCTGTTTAGTGATTTTCAAAGCCCTTTTTAATTTTTTTAAAACGATTTTATGCGAATAGCTTTATTCCCGGGGACCTTTGACCCGATAACATTAGGCCATGTTGATGTGATCAGGAGGGCCATGCCCTTGTTTGATAAAATAGTGATCGGGGTGGGCCTGAACTCTTCCAAGCAGCCCATGTTTCCGGTTGAGCAAAGATTAAACTGGATCAACCAGATATTTAAAGATACCGATAAGGTGGAAGCCCATGCTTATGAAGGTTTAACCATCGGCTATTGTGAACAGATCGGGGCCCGGTTTATTTTACGGGGCATCCGTTATGTCAGTGATTTTGAATACGAGAAAGGGATCGCGGATATGAATCGTATGCTTAGCAAGCATATAGAAACTGTGTTCCTGACCAGCTCCCCGGAATATTCAACGGTATCTTCTACCCTGGTCCGGGATGTGATCCGGTACAACGGCGATGTACGCCAGTTTTTACCGGAAGAGGTGCAATGGAAATAATAAAGAGGTATTTAATGTTTCCTTAAGTGTTTTTTTGACTATCTTTGCACCTTAAAAAAATAAAAAATTATGTTGACAAACGTTTTGTTGCAGGCAGCGGCGCCAGGTGGCGGAGGAATGGGAATTTTTATGATGGTCGGAATGATCGTTGTAATGTATTTCTTTATGATTCGTCCACAACAAAAAAGAGCAAAAGAACAAAAAGCTTTTGCGGAAACGATCGCGGTAGGTGAAAAGGTAGTCACTACTTCAGGTATCCACGGAAAAATTACCCGTACCAATGAGGACGGTACTATAGCTTTAGAGATCGATAGAAACACTACTGTAGTTGTGGAGCGCCAGGCGATCAGCATGGAAATGACACAGGCTTTTAATAAAAGAACCGGAGCTGCTACAACAGCGAAAGTAATTGCTTAATCAGCTTTATATCTTTTAAGTAAACAATAAAAAATCCGGCAGGTACTGCCGGATTTTTTATTGTTTACTTTTTCTTTTGGTTATTTTTTTTATTCCCCAGATCCCCAGTTCTATCAATTGCCAGCGGATCAGCGAGGCCACAACCTTTCTGCCCAATCCTTTATTTTTAGCAACATTCAGGATATTGATGCATTTCTTTTTAGCGGCATGGTCAGGCCCGGGTAAAGCGTCGACAGGCGCTAATGGGTTGGCCGGGTATAAGCTCAGGGTATTTACTTTAGCCGGGTTTGATATTTTTCGTTTATTTTTTCTGGATCTGAAAAATCCGAATACGGTAGGTAACAGGTCCATGCCAATTTTTACCGGGTCGAAGATATTGCCGATCGCGTTATCCTCTATGTCCCTGTACTCTCTTTTGATGCGATCCTGCGCGTCTTCCAAACTTTTAAGGGATTTGAACGTACGGTATTTGCTGCGTAGAGGTTTGGCCATTATGTTCCGTTTTAGGGGTTAAAAGAGCGCTTTTTAAATAAGCGTGTCCTAAAGAAGAATCAGTCTTCCTGATCAGCTTCTTTTTCATTTCTGGGCTTGGTTAATATCCAGAGTATCTTTCCTCCCAGGAACCTGAACAGGTTTTTCCGGAGCAGGAACAGCAGGAACAGCAGCAGTAATATAACTGCTGAAACCGTAAAGTAGCCTAAAGTTCTGCTGTTGAATACATAGCAAAGCCACTCTGCAAGACCGAAAGCGGCAAAGCCGAACATAACCATTACCAGGAAGAAAGCTACCGCACCCATAATCAAATAACCCATCACGTTAACGATCCGCTCCAATGCTTCCAAACGGAATTCCTGAAAACGAAGATTAATGTAATGGGTTATGTATTGTCTAAGTGCTTTTATAGGATTTTCCAAAGGCTTTTATTTTTTTACGTGAAACAAAAATACTTTTTCAAAGCCGAAAAGCCAAAACAAAAGTATGTAGAGCTTAGTTTTCGAAAATCTCCTGCTCTAAATCTTTTGCTTTCTTAGTCACCTTGTCTTTTAATTTATTAACAGTGTCTTTCAGTTTGTCGATTTGCTCATCACGCTTTTCCTTATCCGTGCCTAAAATATAACCGACTGCTGCACCTACTACTGTTCCTAATAATAATGTTGCTACTGTTTTTCCTGCGTTGTTTGCCATAATGTTTTGATTTTAATAGGTTAAAGATGTATTTACTGTTACAAATCTATACTACTTTTGTTGCTATTCAAGTTTATATTCTAAATTTACGATAATCTTAATACTTTTCCATAGTTTTTCTTAAAAAGATGATAATTTGGATAAAATTTACCGTAAAATCATACTATGAGATCAATTAACAATAACATTATCAAGCAGATTGTGATCATGTTGCTGATCGCCTTCCTCGGGATTGTTATCATCTGGAAGCTGGCTTATTTTATCCCCGGTTTTTTAGGGGCAACCGCCATTTATATCATGTTTCGCTCCTGGTATTTTAAACTATTGACCAAACGCGGCTGGAAACCCTGGGTGGCCGCGCTGACCATGATCATCGGGTTGCTGATCGCTATGGTACTGCCACTGGTACTGGTAGGGGAGGTATTAGCGCCTAAAGTAAATGACCTGATCGAGAATTCTGAACAGATAAAATCCCAGATCTTATCTGTCTACAATTATGTCCAGGAGAAATTCCCGCAATTAAATATTTCCAGGGAACAGATATTAAACTTTGCGCAAAAAGGCATCGGTATTCTGCCTTCCTTGTTCAATGCCATGACGAATCTTTTTGCCAACCTGTTCACGGCATTGTTTATCGCCTATTTTTTATTTGTAAGCGGCAGGAAGTTTGAGCAGGGGGTTAAAAATTACCTGCCTATCACCAGGGACAGCAGGAAAGAGGTGTGGGATGAAACCAAAAACCTTGTTATTTCCAATGCGGTGGGTATCCCGGCTTTAGCCATTGCACAGGGGCTGATCGCCTTACTGGGCTATTGGATTGCCGGTGTACCGGGAGCCTTACTCTGGGCCCTGCTGACAGCATTTGTTTCTGTGATCCCCGTGATCGGTACTATGGGGGTATGGGTACCGGTATGTATCTATTTGTTTGCCCAGGGAGAAACGGGTTATGGGATCTTCCTGACGATTTACTGCCTGGTAATAGTAGGATTGTCCGATAATGTGATCCGCTTCCTGTTCCTGAAAAAATTCGGGGACGTCCATCCTCTGATCACTGTTTTTGGGGTCATCCTGGGGCTTAATATCTTCGGGGTAATCGGCCTGATCTTCGGGCCTTTATTACTGTCTTATTTCATCATGTTGATTAAAATTTATCAGGTAGAATTTAGTAATGAAAGTGAAAAAATTGCACCTTAAATATTCGGTTTGTTTTGTGTGCCTGGTGTTGCTGCTTCAATTAGGGGTAAGCTGCTCCCGGAAAAAGTGGGGTAATGAGGTGGAACAAATTGCCTTACCGGTACCCGCTAAGGGCCGCCTGGACGGTGTACTGGTAGACCACAGCGGCCGGATACACATCGTAGGCGGCGACCGGCATGTGCGCAATGATTTTTATCAAAGCGACGATAACGGGGCCAGCTGGCAATTATTTCATTATGATGCTGCTTTATATTCCAATAAAGCGGTCTATTGCATCGCTGAATATGGAGACGCGATCTATTGCGGTGGCTTTGACGGCAAAATGTTTAAAAATGCGGGCGCTGCCAATAATGACTGGCAGCTGGGCTTAGGGGATTCCTGGTGGTATACGTTCACCGGGGTCAATTTTACCAATGCCGGCACTGGCTTTGCAGCGGGTAACAGTGGTTTCGAAAGAGGGATCATTGTGCGGTTTTCACCGGATATGCAATTGCAAGGGATCGACTCCTTTCCTTTTGCCATCAATGATGTCGCTTTTGTGAATGAGCAGCTGGGTTACGCGGTGGGGTACGGGGCATTGCTGCAAACAAAAGATGGCGGCAACACCTGGCAACAGTTAAACCTGACCGATGATAATTACCGGGCCTTGTTTGTGGTAGACCGGGATAATATCTGGACTGTAGGGTTTAACGGAACCATAGCGCATATAACGGAAGATGGCCGGGCATTCAAAAAAGTAAAAAACGGTCAAAATCCCTTAAGTAATACAGACCGCTATATCGATGTCACTTTTGCAGGGAATGAGGGCTATGTAGTAGGGGAGAAAGGTGTAGTGATGTATACTGATGATGCCGGCAAGCATTGGAAGAAAATGAAAAAATTTACCCGGGAAGATTTACACGCCGTAGCGATCCACCCGCTTGATCACTCCGTTTTCTTTGTTGGTAATAATAATACAGCCTTCAGATATAGACCATAATTCCATTCAATAATCTTAATTTTGGGGTTTGAAATCCTGATTTAATTGCCTGCTATTTTTTGATACTGATGTCTGATATTATCCAATTATTACCCGATCATTTAGCCAACCAGATCGCTGCCGGAGAAGTGATCCAAAGGCCGGCCTCTGCGGTTAAAGAACTTATAGAAAATGCTGTGGATGCGGGAGCTACGGCTGTGCACCTCATACTGAAGGATGCCGGCAAAGAGCTGATCCAGGTGGTGGACAACGGAAAGGGCATGAGCGCTATGGATGCAAGGATGAGTTTTGAAAGGCATGCTACTTCAAAGATCAAAAAAATTGAAGACCTGTTCGAGATCCGGACCAAAGGGTTTAGGGGTGAAGCCCTGGCCTCGATTGCCGCGGTTGCGCAAGTAATCTTAAAGACCCGCAGGGAAGAGGACGCCCTGGGGACCCATATAGAAATCGCCTCTTCAGCAGTCACTAGCCAGGAACCTGTTGCTTTTGCAGGTGGTACCAGCATCTCTGTCAAGAACCTGTTTTTTAATGTTCCGGCCCGCAGGCACTTCCTCAAATCAAATACTACTGAGCTCAAGCATGTACTGGACGAATTCATCCGGATCGCGCTGGCACATCCCGATATAGCGTTCCGGTTTACCAATAACGGGATTGAGCAGTATAATCTGCCAGGGGGCAACCTGAAACAGCGGATACTGGCTTTGCTGGGAACAGGGATGGATAAAAACCTGATCCCGGTAGAAGAACTGACGGATGTAGTGCAGATCCGCGGATTTATCGGTAAACCTGAAGCGGCCAACAGGACAAGGGGCAACCAGTTTTTCTTTATCAATAACCGTTTTATAAAAAGCGCTTACCTCAACCATGCCGTAAGTAATGCCTTTGAAGGCCTGATTGCCAAGGACGCTTTTCCAACCTATATCCTTTTCCTGGAAATAGACCCAAAGAAAGTGGATGTCAATGTGCACCCCACTAAGCAGGAGGTGAAGTTTGATGACGATAAGATCATGTATGCCTACTTACAGGCGGCCATTAAATTTGCGCTGAACAAGTATAATGTGGCCCCTTCCATAGATTTTAGCCTGGATGCTTCCATACAAAACCTGGATGCCCTGAAGATGCCTATGACCGAGCACCGGCAGCAAGAGGTAAAGCAGGGCTACCTCTACGATAAATTTTCTAATGCCGGCCAGGCCCATTTTATCGAACGCCGCGAAGACCGCAAACAATGGCAGCAGCAACAAAAAGCATTCTTCCCTGAAATGCCGGGTACCGGCCTGGATGCGCAGCTACCAGGAACTTTCGATACGCCTTCTGCCGTGCAGCCCATGTTGCTGAGCGATCAGTTAATGGATGAAACCGGTTCTAAGTCTGTAATCCAGTGGACCGATTACCTGATCACTACCATGAAGTCGGGTGTAGTACTGTTGCACCAGAAAAGAGCATTGGAGCGTATTATATTTGAAAAACTGGAAGAGCGTATGCAGGCCAGGGAACATGTATCGCAGCAGCTGTTATTTCCTATTGATCTATCCTTAAGCCCTTCGGACGCCTTGCTGCTTAACGAAGTATTGTCTGACCTGTATTTACTGGGTTATGATATTAAACCGGGCGCTGAGCTTCATGATTTTGTGATTGTAGGCGTGCCTTCGGATATACAGGGCGGGCAAGAGCAGCAAATGCTGGAATGGGTATTGGAACAGGTCAAAAATGAATCGGACCGGGTGACCGATGAGCGGCGTACGGTACTTTTAAGAACCATGTCAAAAAAAATGGCTGTGCCGCGCATATTACCGGCAGAGCAGGCGCAGAGCCTGGTAGATGAGCTGTTTGCCTGCAGCCAGCCGCAATATACCCCGGATGGGAAGCTTATTTTCCGTATATTAAGCCAAAATGACCTTTCCGCATTGTTATGAAATTGTAACCAAATTGGCCCGGGGATAAATATCAAGGTGTAAATGATACCTAAACTATTGAATGTTAAGTATTTGTAAATTTATTTATAGCGTAAGGTATACTAAAATGGTAGAGAAAGTCGTTTTTTTTTAACAGGGTATTGTTTTTTTGAAACGAACCAATATCTTTGCTAATACTTTTTTAGAAAAAAAATAATTTAAAACAACAAAAATTCTAAAACAACAAAACATTGAATTATGGCAGATGTTAAGAGTGCGTCAAGCGCGAACAAGGCAGCTAACACTAAAACGAGAAACACTAATGGCTTTTGGGTAAATTTAGGGATCGTAGCTTTATGTATCATTGTGGGACAATTGATCTATCACTTTGTATTGGGTGATGTGAACAACTTTGCGGATGGTGCGGCAAGACATAAGCCAAAGCCTGATAACTGGAAAGGTAATATGTATTTGGGAGGTTTCATCGTGCCTTTGCTGATGGCATCCTTTATGGTAATGCTGGCTTTCGTTATTGAGCGCGCGATCGCGATCCTGAAAGCTAAAGGTAGCACTAACGGTGGTGAACTGGTACGTAAAGTACAATATCATTTAGCGAACAGGAATGTGGACGCGGCTATCGCTGAGTGTGATAAACAAAAAGGTTCTGTAGGAAATGTAATGCGTGCCGGTTTGTTGAAATACAAAGAAATGGCTAACAATACGCAATTATCTACTGATGAGAAATTATTGTCTATTCAGAAAGAAGTAGAAGAAGCTTCCGCTTTAGAAGTACCTATGTTGGAGAAAAACTTAGTATTCTTATCTACTTTGGCTTCTGCTGCAACCTTATTAGGTCTGATCGGTACGGTAGTAGGTATGATCAAATCATTCTCTGCGATGTCTAGTACAGGTGCACCAGATCCTACTGCACTTGCTGCCGGTATCTCTGAGGCCCTTTATAACACGGCATTAGGTATTACTACTTCATTCTTTGCGATCATCGCGTATAACTTCTATACAACTATCATCGACGGTATCAACTATAATATTGACGAGAGTGGCTTTACTTTAACACAAAGTTTCGCGATCAACCACAAATAGTTTTTTGAATTTTCACAAAGTAATTTTGTGGAATTAGGAAACAATATCGTCTAATTATAAAAAGAATAGAAAAATGCCAAAAGCAAAACTGCCCCGTAAGAGCACCCATGTGGATATGACGGCAATGTGTGATGTGGCGTTTCTACTGCTAACATTCTTTATCCTGGCAACCAAGATAAAGCCTGTAGAACCGGTAGAAGTACGTACGCCGGCATCCACTTCAACCGTACCGATGCCTGAAGATTTCATGCTCCTTACTGTGTCTAAAGAAGGTAGAGTATTTTTCTCTATTGATAATGTGCTCAGGAGAGAAGAGGTAATAAACGCTATTAATGATGCTAAAGGATTGAACCTGAACCCAGCGCAAATAAAAGCCTTTAAAGATGGAGGTTCTTTAGGTGTGCCGTTCAACAGGCTTCCCTCTTATTTATCTTTATCTGTTGCTGATCGTAACATATATGACAAAACCGCACCGGGTATCCCAACAGATACAAGTGCTTCGTTTGATACCAATGAGTTGGCCTATTGGATAAGAACAGCCAGATTGAATAGTCCTAACCTGCGTATTGCCATTAAAGCTGATGGTGAAGCTGCTTACCCGCATGTACAAAAGATTATTGCTACATTAGGCCACCAGCAGGTTTTTCGCTTCAACTTTATCACTGAAGGTAAAGGGGTTCCTCCGGGTTCCGCGTTAGCGCAGGAACTGGCCGCCGGTAAAAAACCGGAATAAATTAATTATTAATAATCAGGCTGCACGATAGCCTCAAAATATTATTACAATGGCAGAAATGGAAGTGAAAGGTGGGAAGGGTTCCCCCAGGGTTGACTTAACGCCAATGGTGGACCTTGGATTCCTTTTGATTACCTTCTTTATGTTCACCACTACCATGTCCAAACCTAAAGCGATGCAGATACAAATGCCGTTTAAGGACGACAAGATGGAAGAAAAAGATAAAAGCAAGGTGAAGGAGAGCACGGCTATGACGATCCTGTTGAGTAAAGACCATCGCGTCTATTACTACTACGGGATGGGTACTGATCCGACTAATCCACCGAAACTTGAAGTAACCGGGTTTAAAGACCAGGGAGGTATCAGAGATGCAATTATCGCTAAGAAAAAAGAAGTACAATCTTTAGTGGCCAGCGGTGCTTTAGCTCCTGATGATAAGATCACGATCATGATCAAGCCTGCGGAAAACTCCACAACAGACGACCTGATCGATGTACTGGATGAAATGACCATTAACGCGGTGCCAATTTATGCAGTAGTGGATATTACCCCGGTTGACCTGGAATTTATTGAAGCTACAGAAAATGCTAACGGAGAATAAATTATTGTCACTTAGCAAAAAATATTAATTCTTATGGATGCGAAACAAATTTTAAATGCGAGTTATCTCGACATACTTTTTGAAGGTAAAAACAAAAAGTATGGTGGGTACGAGCTGCGTAAAAAATATCCCCGCAGGGCAATGTTAGCCGGTTTACTGGCGATCCTTGCCGTAGGTGGCGTATTTGGCGCGATGCTGATCAAGCCGAAGCCAAAGGATATAGATATGGCCAGTAATGTGCCGGTAGTGACCGAGATGAAAAATCTGGAACCGCCACCGCCATTAAAGGAAAATGAACCACCGCCACCACCACCGCCAACGGCGCCACCACCGGTAAAACCTTCCGTAAAATTCACCGTTCCTGAAATTAAAAAGGACGCTGAAGTACCTCAGGAAGAAAAACTGGTAGAAAAGCCAAAAGACGAAAAAGTGGTAGTAGGTAAAACTACCCAGGAAGGTTCTGAAGATCCGAATGCGATTGATCCTTCATTAAGTAATCTTCCCAGCGGAAACGGTAAGCCTGAACCGGTATTAACCGGCGGAGACGGCGGCGGAAAGAGCTCTACAGAGATCTTCCGTGCGGTGCAAAACAAAGCTGATGCAGGTTATAACTGGAATAAATATTTACGGGATAACCTGAAGTACCCGAAAGGTGCACTTGAAGCTGAGGTTACAGGTAAAATTGTAGTAGAGTTCATTGTTGAAAAAGATGGCTCCATTAATTCTCCGAGAATCGTAAGAGGGAAGGAGTTAGGTAATGGTTTACCAGAAGAAGCAATCCGTGTAATTATGGCTGCTCCTAAATGGAAACCTGCCTCCCAGAACGGGCAGGTAGTACGTTCTTACTTTACTTTACCTATTGATTTTAAATTACAATAGTAAACAGTTATTGTCCATAAAAAGAACCCGTTATCTGAAGATAACGGGTTCTTTTTTATACCTCTCCACTAATTTTCTTTATTTAGAAAATATCATATTCCAGCCGGATGCCTGCAGAGAGGTAGGTAAGCTTATGTTGCTTTTCCCACATAGCATAATTATAAGTTACATTCTCCCCGCGGTAAGTGGCGATACCGGCATTTTTATTATATACCGTAAAGCCAAAGGTTAAACCGATTCCGAGACGGTCCGAAAAATCATTATAATGAATGCGCTTATAGCCTATAAATAAATTGGTATTGACCATGCCCCACTGATCCCCTTTATAATTGGTCTGGAATTGATCGGTAGTCGAAAACCGCACTGTATGGGTACCTTTATTGAGCGCTACATTAGTGTAGGTGGTATCATAGAAATTATTGTACCTGGACACATAAAAAGGGGCAGAAACAGCTAACCTCAGGTCAACCTGGTGTTTTTGATTAAATCGGAAAAAATAGCCGATAGCTATTTCCGGTTCTACAACCGGTACTGAGATACTCCTTTTCCCCAAAGTACTTATAGGATACGAGGTGTCTGAAGTGGCATTAAAACCCTGCGGGTATTTATAGCTGAAATTACCATTGCCATACATCACCGCTGCGCGTAAATAAAAGCTCCTGCTGATTTGTCTTTTGAGATATACCCCAAGACGGGCAAAAGGCGCAAACGTGCTTTTTGTACCATCTTTATCGATCAGGCTGCTACCCATGTTCTGGTTGACATCAAACTGTAACCCGGCATGGTCGGTTTTTCCTTCATAGTTATAATCATATACCTGGGCGTTCCCGCTTGCTGCTGTTGCTGCGACTATTAATATAGTCCCTCCAAGCTGTTTTAGCATTGTTTTCTAGATTTAGAGGGCTAATTTAAGTTAATTACAAAACATGTTCAAATAATTAATTCCTTATTGACATCTTTTATATTAACTTCGCATCAGTTAAAAAAAGTATATTTATTCGAGAGGAATATTTCAGTACAATTATTAGCGGACAAACCTCTCACAAATTTTAGATTTATGAATTTACAAGGAACTTCGGTTTCTTTTACCTTGGAAAATGGTAAAGAAGTAATTATTGAAACCGGGAAATTAGCCCGTCAGGCGGATGGCGCCGTAACTGTAAGATGTGGCAACTGTATTATACTGGCTACTGTTGTAGCAAGTAAAGAACCTAAACCAGGCCAATCTTTCTTCCCTTTAACGGTTGATTACCAGGAAAAATTTGCTTCTGCAGGTCGTATACCAGGTTCCTTCTTTAAAAGAGAAGGCCGTATCAGCGACTATGAAGTGTTAATTTCCCGTTTGATCGACCGGGCTTTACGTCCTTTATTCCCGGAAAGCTACCTGTGTGAAGTACAGGTTTTAGTATCCCTGATTTCCAATGACCCGGAAGTGATGCCGGACGCCTTAGCCTGTCTGGCTGCATCTGCTGCACTGGCAGTGTCTGATGTGCCTATCCAGGAGATCATCTCTGAAGTACGTGTAGCACGTATTGACGGACAAATGGTGATCAACCCTTCTCCTGCTGAGATGGAAAATTCGGATATGGACTTCATCATCGCGGCTACAGAGAAAAATATCATGATGGTAGAGGGTGAGTCTAAAGAGTGCCAGGAAGAAGATCTGATCCTGGCTATCGAAACAGCTCATGCCGCAATTCGTCGCCAGGTGGCTGCACAAGCAGAACTCAGAGCAAAAGTTGGTTCACCTGCAAAACGTGAAGTAGCGCCATTTGAAGAAAATGAAGAGATAAAAGCTAAAGTTGAAGCTTTTGCCGGTGCGAAGATGCTGGAGATTTCCAGGGCCGGTAGTGCCAAACACGATCGTTCTGCCGCTTTAAAAGCTTTGAAAGAGGAATTGATCGCCAGCTTCGGCGAGGAGCCTGAAGAAGCGGATATCGCTTTTGCTAAGCGTTATTACGACGATTTGCAATATTATACCGTGCGTAATATGATCCTGGATGAAAGCCGCCGCCTGGATGGCCGTAAACTGGACGAAGTACGTGGCTTGTATATCGAAACAGATTATCTGCCAAGCCCGCACGGTTCCGCATTATTTACCCGCGGAGAAACACAATCTTTAACTACCGTTACCTTGGGTACTAAAGATGATGAATTGCTGGTAGAAACTGCCGGAACTTCTAATTACCACAATTTCTTATTACACTATAACTTCCCGCCATTCTCTACTGGTGAAACCAAGCCTATGCGCGGACCAAGCCGTAGAGAAGTAGGACATGGTAACCTGGCAAAACGCTCCTTATGGCAAATGATGCCAAAAGATTATCCTTACACGGTGCGTATCGTTTCCGATATCCTGGAGTCTAACGGATCGTCTTCTATGGCTACTGTTTGTGCCGGATCCTTAGCTTTGATGGACGCCGGGGTACCTTTCCCTAAACATGTGGGTGGGGTAGCGATGGGCCTGATCAGCCGTGCTGAAGATGGTAAATGGGCGGTATTAACCGATATCCTGGGCGATGAAGATCACCTGGGTGATATGGACTTTAAAGTTACCGGTACCCGTGAAGGTATCTGTGGTATCCAGATGGATATTAAAGTAGATGGTTTAAGCATGGATGTAATGCGTTCCGCATTGGCACAAGCTAATAAAGGACGTTTACATATCCTGGACGCGATGTATACGGCGCTGCCGAAAACCCGTGAAGAGCTTAAGCCGCATGCGCCACGTATCGAGCAATTGATTATTGACCGCGAGTTTATTGGTGCGGTGATCGGACCAGGAGGTAAGATCATCCAGGAAATTCAAAGAACAACGGGTGCCGAGATCAATATTGAAGAAGTGGGTAACACCGGTGTGGTGAAGATCTTCTCCAATAACGGTGAAAGCTTAAATGCTGCCATGGCCTGGATCAAAGGTATTGTAGCTATCCCTGAAGTGGGCGAGGTTTACGAATCTGTTGTTAAATCAATCATGCCATTTGGTGCATTCGTAGAGTTTATGCCGGGTAAACAAGGTCTGCTACACATCTCAGAAGTAAGCTGGAAGCGTTTAGAAAACCTTGATGGTATCTTAAATGAAGGGGATGCGATCAAAGTGAAACTATTAGGTGTAGACCAGAAAACCGGCAAATTCCGTTTAAGCCGTAAGGTATTAATGGAAAAACCAGAAGGCTATGTAGAGAAGCCGGAAGGCGAGCGCAGAGAGCGTCGTGAAGGTGGTGACCGTGATCGCAGAGACCGGAATGACCGTAACGGGGATCGCCGCGGGCCACGTCCTGAGCGCAGAGAGCCAAGAGCAGAGAGAAATGATGCTCCTCAGTCTGCCCCGGTAGATAACGCGCCTAAAGCAGATGCTGCAGATGATGAGCTGAGCCTTTAAGGAATGATATATAATCATTGACATTAAATAAAAAAATCCCGGGATGTACATCCCGGGATTTTTTTATTACTTAAGCTGATTTATTAGCTCTTTTTGAATTCTTTTACGCTTCCGTCCAGGTTATACTCAATCCGGTACTTTTCACGTTCCGTTTCTACATTAGAAGTGCTCCAGCGTACTTCCTGCTTAGGTACCCAGAATAAAATATCCACACTGGTCAATTCTTTATTGGCGCCGCCTTCTAAAGATTTAGCCTTTTCATTCCAGTTATTATAAATGGTAGCCACAGTGCTGAACTTGATCTTAGACAAGGCCCACACATTATCATCCATTTTACCGCTTCCGGAGATCTGAACGGCTTGCGGCTCACCCCATTTACCATCTGCGAAATGATATTCATCAATATTCTCAGGCTTAGCCGGGTCTTGCAGGGCGATCGTGATCCGGCCGTCTTTAAAGAAGTTTACGTTTTGGAATACTTTGATGTCCTTACCGCTAAATTTGGGCATTGCCCTTAGCTCTGCTTCCGCTTTTTCCAATAAGGCGACATCGGTGAGCAGGTTTTCGGTTTTTACCGGTTCTTCTTCTTTTTTGCTGTCTGAAGCGGTTTGTTCGGTTTTCTGGTCCGCATTAGTTTTTGTGGTGTCATTTCCGCCGCAGGCAACGGCAAAGGTGGAGAGTGCCGCGATACCTAAAATTAAAATGTTTTGTTTTTTCATTGTAGTAATTGTGTTGTAAGTGTTTATAAAAAAAAGTACTATATTTTCAAATATAGTACTTTTTGGAAAAAATGAATCTTATAGTTCTTTAATCAAATAAATATAAGTAGGAAAGTGGTCGCTGTAACCGTCGATCCAGGTGTTGTTGGAAAACGAGCGGTGCGGGTAGCCTTTATATCGCCCGAAATTACTGATCATATATGACCGTTTAAAAATCTCGGCTTTATAAAACTGCCATCCGCCGGCATTTGCATTTAAAAAGCCCTGGGAGATAATGATCTGGTCGAACAGGTTCCAGGAGTCGCCGTAACCTAAGGTGCCGATCCCTTTTTTGTAGAAGGATAACCAGGGATTGAACAGCCCGCCGGGTTTTAATTTATCCTTATCGCCTATAGCCCCTAAGGTAAGAGCTACAGAGTGGCTGATGGGATCATCATTAAGGTCACCCATCAGGATCACTTTATAATTAGGATTTTCTTTTACTTTTTTGGCAATGATCTCTTTACAGATGCCGGCGGCTTTGATCCGCTTCCAGGCACTTGCAGCCTCGCCACCCCTGCGGGAAGGCCAGTGATTGACAAATACAGATACCGTATCGCCGCCCATAAGACCGGTTACATATAAAATGTCCCGGGTATATTCCTTCCTGCCATTCTCGCTGATATCTACATTTATGGATTGGGCATCCAGTACCTTAAAGTATTTAGGGTTATACAGCATACCCACATCTACTCCCCGGAAGTCGGGAGATTCGAAATGGACGATCTTTAACTTGCGGTCTTTAAGTTTAGGCTCTGCTACCAGGTCCTGCAGTACTTTTTCGTTTTCAATTTCCGCTACACCAATGATGGCCGGGCCATCGGGAACTTTTTCCGTCGCTATTTCAGAGAGTACGCGGGATAAGTTTTGCAGTTTTTTACGATAAACAGCATCGGTGTAGCCCATGGTGCCGGCAGGCGTGAACTCTTCATCATTTTTGTTCGGGTCATCTGCCGGGTCAAACAGGTTTTCAAGATTGTAAAAAGCTACCGCGTTGATCTGGTATTCCTTTTTTTGTGCCCATGAATAGCTGAATGTACCCACACCCAGTAAAGCTGCAATAAATAGTTTTTTCATTCTTCTTTTTAAATAAAAACATAAGGCCGCGATCCGGGAACCCGGCGCTGGCTCTTTTAATCCTGCCGGGGCAGGCATAATTTTTGCAAAGCAAATCAAAAGTAACCAATTAGAAAAAACTTTTACGAGAATTAATACCGGCATAACATACTTACTTTAATGATAAATTCAGCAGGCTTTCCCTTATTTTTGCGCATACCGGGCCAAAAACAAGCTTTCATTGAACCTTTCTTACTATATAGCCAAACAGATATCGGGCAATAAACAGTCCACTTTTTCGAAGTTCATTCTTCGGCTGGCCACTATTGCTACTGCACTCAGCGTGACGGTGATGATCATTGCCATCTCGGTTGTGCATGGCTTTAAGACTAAAATAAGAGAGAAAATGTTCGTATTCTGGGGACATGCCCAGGTGAGTATGTTTTCGGCCAACCCGAGCAGCCTTATAGGAGATGCGCCTTTCCCGAAAGACGAACAAATGATCCGGGATATCCGGTCTGTAAAAGGGGTACAGGACGTCTATCCCTTTATTTTAAAGCCGGCGATCGTCAAGGCCGAAAAAGGCCTGGAAGGGATTAAGCTGAAAGGGGTGGAACCGGGTTACCCGATGAGCAGTTCGGATGCGATACAGTTCAACGGCAAGCCCATACACTATACCGATTCAGGCTACAGCAGCGACCTGATCCTGTCACAAGCAACCATGAACCGCTTGGACCTGGCTGTTGGTGATGCGGTCTTTATAGTATTCTTTAACCCGGAGCAAGGCAACCCGACAGTAAGAAAGCTAAAGGTAGCCGGTAGTTTCCACACGGGTATGGAGGAAGTCGATAAGGGTTTTGGGCTGTGCGATATCCGCTTGCTGCGCGCGGTCAACCGCTGGGAAGACCGGGAGATCAGCGCATTGCAGATCGGGTTGAAGGATTACCGGCAATCGGAAGAGGTAAGTGCGCAGATCTACGAGGATTATTTACAGCCACCAATGTCTGTATCCACGATTAAAGAAATTTATCCTTATATTTTTTCCTGGCTGGACTTTCAAAATACCAATGCCGCGCTGATCCTGGTGATTATGGGGGTAGTAGCGGCCATTAATATGGCTACAGCGCTGCTGATCTATATCCTTGAAAGAACGCAGATGGTAGGCACCCTGAAGGCCCTGGGGATGCAAAACCGGCAGATCCGGCAGGTTTTTTTATACCATGCGGCAAGGGTTACCCTGAAAGGTATCTTGTGGGGAACCATTAGCGGGGTAGTGCTTTGCTGGTTGCAATTGCAATTTTCGCTGATCAAGCTGGATGAATCGGTTTATTATATGAAAACCGCACCGGTTGCGCTCAACTGGCTCTATATTTTCCTCGTAGCTTTGGGGACGCTGGCATTTTGCTCGCTCATCATGCTGTTACCGGCACTCATGGTGCGCAGGATAAAAATTGTAAAGGCATTAAAATTTAAGTAGGGTATGGCAAAGCAAGACAGGTGGCGGATAGTGCAGGCCGGGGCGATTGATCCATTGCTCTGGGACCGTTGTGTCGCCTCCGATCCCGCAGCCAAAGTGTATAATTATTACGATTACCTGAATACCTTTGCCCGCTCCTGGAAAGGGGCCGTATATGGCGACTATGTGGCTTGTTTCCCGCTTACCGGCTTCAGGAAAGGGCATTTGCCCTGGTTGATGAAGCCTGCCGCCACGCAGCAATTACAATTGGCCGTTCTTGGCGGTATAAGCCCGGGGCCGGAAGTCACAGAGGGCCTCCGGGAGTTGATCCTGCAGCATTATAAAGTGATACAGGTGGCGGTATCGCCGCCGGTAGACCTGGGCCCTGTGACTAAGATCAGAACAAATTATTGCTTAGATTTGTCCCCGGAATATGCTTTGTTGCGTTCAGGTTTTACCAAGAGCGGGTTAAGAAATATTAAAAAAGCAGAAGCCGCGGGGCTACGCCTGGAAGAAACAGGGGATATAGCTATCGTCATTGACTTGTACCGGGCGGCCTATGGGGCATTGGCGCAGCTTAAAACATATGTTTACGAGGCGTTCAGGAAGCTGGCCGGACAACAATGCCGGCATTTCAGGGCCCGTACCTATGTCGTAAAAGAGGAAAGCGGAACGATCGTGTTTGCCGCTTTGCTGCTTGAAGATCATAAAGCGCTTTATTATGTACTGGGCGCGCCTACGGAAAAAGGAAGAAGCCTCAGGGCTACTTATTACTTTATCGGGGAGCTGATCCGGCAAAACGCCGGAAAGCCAATAAAGCTTGATTTTGAAGGTTCGGATATTAAAAGTGTGGCCGACTTTTACCTGAGCTTTGGGCCACAGGAAGAAAAATATCATTTTTATCAGCTCAATCGTTATGCACAACCTGTAAAATGGGTGCTGCAAAGCGTATTGGGTTTTTAAGTTCAGCAAAAAAATGTACTATATGGCTAAAGATAAAAAACTGGGATTAGGCGCATTGGGAGGCCTGGTATTTTCTACCAACCCGGACGCGATAAGGGAAGAGCCGGAAGAGGTAATCCTGACACCCGATCCTAAAGAACAGCGGCTCCGGGTGGTCCTGGACCGCAAACAGCGTGCGGGCAAAGTCGTTACCCTGGTGGAAGGCTTCCAGGGTAATGATGAGGATTTCCAGGCTTTAGGGAAAAAAATAAAAACAAAATGTGGTACCGGCGGCAGCGCCAAAGATGGCCTTATACTGATCCAGGGCGATTATAAGCAAAAGATAGCGACCTGGCTGATAGAGTGGGGGTATAGCAAAACAAAAGCGGTTTAACACTATGGATATTGAAGCATTAAGAACCTATGTAACGGAGTTGAAGGAGGGGATAGAGGAAGCGTTCCCTTTTGGTCCGGATACACTCGTGTTTAAGTATGGCGGGAAAATCTTCCTGCTGATGGCGCTGGATGAAGTGCCGCCGCGTGTGAATGTGAAATGCGACCCCGATAAAGCCCTGGAGTTACGGGAGGCTTACCCGGCCATTATACCAGGTTACCATATGAATAAAAAGCACTGGAATACCCTTATCCTGGATGGTTCTCTGCCTTATAAACTGGTTCAGGAGCTGGTTGGGGATTCGTTGGCGCTTATAGCGGCTAAATTGCCTAAAGGAAAGCGCTAATGTTTAAATAAAGAATTAAAAAAATATTTCTTTAAATTTTTTGGTAGAAGAAAAATAAAAATATACCTTTGCAGTCCGAAATTTGAAATTATGCCAAAGTTAAAGACACACTCAAGAGCTAAGAAGACTTTTAAAGTTACCGGTAATGGTTCTATCCGTCGTTTCAAAGCCTATAAAAGTCACTTATTGACTAAAAAGTCTACAAAACGCAAGCGCCATTTGCGTGGTAGTGTAGAGATCCACTCTGCAAACCTGCCACTGGTTAAGAGAATGTTGAGATTGCGCTAAGCAATAGATTCCCTCTGTAAAAGAGGTACGTTTAAGAAAACAATTTTATTAAAATAGTATTTAATTTAGATAAACTATGCCACGTTCAGTAAATGCAGTTGCATCACGTGCAAGAAGAAAGAAAATCCTTAAACAAGCTAAAGGATTTTATGGTAAGCGTAAAAACGTATATACCGTTGCCAAAAACGTTTTAGAAAAAGGTTTAGGCTATAAATATGTAGGACGCAAGTTGAAAAAACGCGATTATCGCGGTTTGTGGATTGCGCGTATCAATGCAGCGGTTCGTGAAGAAGGCTTGAGTTATTCTGTTTTCATGCACAAGTTGAATGAAAAAGGAATTAACCTGAACAGAAAGGTTTTAGCTGACCTGGCTATGAACCAACCTGAAAGCTTCAAAAACCTTGTAGCTGAAGTAAAATAATTTTCAATAGCCTTTCCGGGCTTTGGTATAATATTTTGATTTACATCAATAAAATTAATTTAAAATGGAAGCAGCAATTGCATTTATCCACGAACAATTAACTACAAAGAGAGAAATCCCTGCTTTCAAAGCCGGTGATAATATCACTGTTAATTATAAAATCATTGAGGGTACTAAAGAGCGTATCCAGTCTTTTAAAGGAGACGTTATTAAACGTCAGGGTACAGGTGCTACCGCTACTTTCACTGTTCGTAAAATTTCTGACGGTGTAGGCGTTGAGCGTTTATTCCCTGTTTTGTCTCCAAATATCGAATCTATCGTAGTACATAAGCGTGGCCAGGTGCGTCGTGCTAAATTGTACTATCAAAGAGAGCGTTTCGGTAAAGCAGCACGTATTAAAGAAAAACGCGTTGCCGTTGAAGCAAAAAAATAAATTTCAAATACTTTGGATAAGGAAAAGGCCATCTGATACTCAGGTGGCCTTTTTTTATGTGCCGTGCTTTTATGCGGCTGATGATACATGTTCCTGTTAATAATACACTTAAGTAGATAAAATTGCTAAAAATAGAAAAGTTTTAAAAACGATACCTGCTATTTCTTGCATTTTACCAACTTAATGCTTAAAATTGTCGTCTATTATTAGGTATTTCTTAACGAGTACCTGATACCGTATTGCAGGAGTTCCCAATCCTTTTGTTGAAAATTCAATTAAATAAGCAATGAAACATTTATTCAATTCTTTTAAGCCTAAATTGCTTTCGCTTACTTTAGGTTTGCTGGGTCTTGGTGTGACCCAGGCTTCGGCACAAGCGCCGTATTGTTCGATGTCTTACCCGAGCGGCTATTTTGGCTGGGGGATGACCCAGGTCACTATAGGCACCTATACCCAAAGTCCTACATTTAGCAGCGCTTATGGTAATTTTGTGGCTCAGAATGTGCCTATAACAGCGGGTGTATCAACCCCTGTAAGCATTACCATCATCGGATGGGCCTCTACCGGTATCGCGGTGGATTTTAATAATGATAACGACTTTGAGGACGCCGGAGAAACCCTATTTTTCCCGGCTTATATCGCTAATGATCCCCAAACCTATACCGGTAACATTACAGTTCCGCCAAGTGTTGTTTCCGGTAACTACCGGATGCGCATCTGGACCAGGTCTGCCAATGGTGGTGGCGCCAATGATGGAGCCATTCCTTGTGGTACCTATGGTTATGGCCGTTATGCCGATTATACCATGGTGGTCACCAATAATGCCACTTGTCTTGCCCCTTCAAATGTACAGGTAACGGCTGCGGCTACTACAGCGGCGATTACCTGGACAGCATCTGCCTCCACGCCGGCTAACTATCGCTGGAAAGTGGTAGCAGCCGGTGCTGACCCGAATACCGCACCAGCGGTAGCGGCTACCGCAACCGGTACTACGGCGCTTACCAACGCTAATGCTACGGGCCTGGTATCTGCTACGTCATATGATGCTTATGTCAAATCATTATGTAGCGCGTCTGACAGCAGTGTGTGGACTCTGGTGCGCAATTTTACAACCCTTTGTGACGGTACGCCGGCTACAGGTGTCGCTGCTTCTTCTGTCGCTTCTGTTTGTCCTACGGTCAGCTTTAACCTGGTACTTACGGGTATCACACCGGCGCCGGGCATCACTTATCAATGGCAGTCGGCTACAGCAGTGGGTGGTCCTTTCACTAATATTACAGGAGCTACTACAGCTACTTATGCTCATTCCCAGTCTGCAGTTACTTATTACAGGTGTGTGGTTACCTGTACAGGCAGTACCCTCACTTCTACTTCCAATGTAATCAGTGTAGGCATTAACGCGCCTACCTCCTGCTATTGTACACCTACTTCCACAACAGGTACTTCTTATTTTATTTCCAGCTTCTCTACGACGGGAGGAACGACAAATATTACGAACAATGGTACCGGTTCCGGTTCTTACAACCAATACCTGGCTCAATCAGCGTCTGCATTGATGGGTAATACGGTTAATTTCTCTTTAACTACGAGCACTCAGTCGGTTTACAGAGCCATTTATATAGACTGGAACCAGGATGGCGCTTTTGATGAAGTAACAGAAAAGGTCTATACCGGTAATTATACGGCTGTGACCGGAACTACGGTTACGGGTAGCTTTACTGTTCCTTTAACTGCTATGCCCGGTAATACAAGAATGCGGGTAAGGACTTCCTATTACCTGGGAGCAGCTATGAATGCCTGTAGCAATTTAAGCTATGGAGAAGCCGAGGATTATACCTTTACGGTTGTATCTCCGGTAGGTATTTGTGTAAACCCCGTGAATTTAGCGATTTCCGGCCCGGTAACGCCAACTGCTGCTACTGTGTCTTTCGTGGCACCAACAGTAGGTAATCCGCCGACCAATTTCATTTATGAATTAAGAACTGATGGTACTTTACCAGGCTCCGGCGCTACCGGCTTGGCTGCAAACGCTACCGTAACGGCTTCCCCGGTCAACTTTACGACTTTAGACCCGGCAACCAATTATGTATTCTATATCCGTACCTTCTGTTCTGTAGGTGATACGAGCGCCTGGGTTAATATTCCTTTCATCACTCCTTTCGATACGCTTACCCCGGTTTCCCTGGGCCAGTTTAATGCAGATGTGGTAGCCAATGGTATTGGTACGGCGATGAGCTCTACAACAAATGATGTAGACGGGGCCAGTTTTGCGCTGGTGGCCAAAGATTACCAGTTGACGGCTTCGGCAGCCTTCCCTACCTATGGTGTACCTAATAACCGGATCATCCAGAATGGTGTACGTAAATATCGCCTGGCAGATTACAGTGGTAACAACTCTTTACGCCAGGTTTTAAGCGCGCCTAATGCAGCAGTGCGTTTTTTAGCTCCTAAACGGGCCAATAAGGTGTATGTAATGGGCATCAGCGGCAGCGCGGTTTCCAATTTTAACGCGATCGTTTACTTTACTGATGGTACTACGCAAACCCAGGCAATGAACTTTGCCGACTGGTATACCAGTAACAGCAATGTAGTGGTGAGCGGCCTGGGCCGGATCAACCGTAGCAATAATGCGCTGGAAGGTACCGCTACCGGCGGCCCCAGGATGCATGATTCCGCGATCGTGATCAGTACCGCCAACAGGAATAAGCAGATCGATAGTATCGTGATCCAGAGGACCGGTTCTACTGCCGGCGTGAGCAATGTGCTGGCCGTAAGTATCGTACCTAATATTAACCAGACCTGTAAGCTTCCCGGTTATTTGTCTATCAGCAATCCTACCTGTATCGGTGGCCTGCTGGCCTGGCAGGGTAACGGGCTAAGCACTAATTACGAGATCAGCTATGGCCCTATAGGTACCCTCGCCAATGCGGGCACCATTGTTCCGGTAACCGGTGTTACCGGTGCCAATACCCACCAGTTTGTGAATGGCAGTACTAATGCTTCCCTGCAACTTTATGTAAGGGCAGTATGTGGTACCAACTCCTATTCTGATTGGGTAGGTCCACTGGAAGTTACTTTACCAAGTACGATCATTACCCCGACCTTTACTTTGCCTTCTGATATTTGCTCCGGGGCTACAGCGCCTACCTTACCGACTACATCTAACAATAGTGTAACCGGTACCTGGTCCCCGGCTGTGGTGAGCAATACGACCAGCGGTTCTTATACCTTTACGCCCGCCAGCAGTTTCCCTTGCGCGGTACCGGTTACGGTAAGCATTAACGTGAGCAGCCAGATCATCCCGACCTTTACCCAGGTTGCCCCCTTCTGCCAGGGTACTACCGCACCGGTTTTGCCAACCACTTCCCTGAATGGATTTAGCGGCACCTGGAGCCCGGCTACGGTAAGTAATATCGCCTCAGGTACCTATACCTTTACCCCGGGTGCTTCCAGCAGCTGCCTGGGTAACGCCACTATGGCTATTACCGTGAAGCCGACTGCTGAAGTGACTGTATATGATACGATCTGTTCAGAAGAGCTGCCTATCGTGTGGAACGGTATTACCGTTACTGCAGGTGGTACCAATGCCGCGACTTACAATACGCCGGGGGCTAATGCCTGTGACAGTATCACTATTTTAAACCTGAACGTTATTAATAATACCAACCCGAGCATTACGGCATCGGCCAGTCCATCCGGCGCCATATCTACAGGTCAGACCGTAACCTTTACAGCTACTCTTAACGACGCGGGAGGTTCCAGTCCTGCTTTCCAATGGTACAAAAGCGGTACATTGATCCCGGGAGCAACCAATGCTACCTGGACAGGTGTGGCCGGTACCGACTTCCTGAACGGGGAGAATATACAGGTGACTGCCGAAGGCTTTAATTTCTGTTCCGCTTCACAATTTGTAGCCAGTAATATCCTGGAAATGCAGGTTACGGTAGGCATCGGTAACCAGCCTAAACCGGCAGGTTTCAAATTGTACCCTAACCCTACCAGCGGCCTTGTGAAAGTAGAAGGATTGAGCAAAGGCAGCAAATACCTTGTAGTAGATGTCCTGGGCAGGATCCTGGTCAGCGGCCAGGCTGATGGCCAAAGCCAGGTGCAGCAGCTGGACCTGAACAAACTGAGCTCGGGTACTTACCTGATCCTGTTTGAAGATGCCACAGGCTACAAATGGATGCAAAAAGTGAATAAGCTATAAGTTGCCATAACTTGGCAAATCATAAGAAAAGCAGGAAGCCCGGTTATGCACCGGGCTTCCGCTTGTTTATGCATTTACTGAGCTAAAAACCTTATCACTTTATTATTAATTGTTTCAATAACAAATTGTTTAGGTTCACTTTTTGGTGACCTGTAGGTTTAATAGTACCTTTGCGGCGATTTTTTTAACCTTAACGTATTGTTAAAATCACGCTACCTATGTAGGCTGTGCTTCTTTCTAGTAGGCATACGGTGTCTTTTCCTGCCGGCGACGGCACAGGAGCAGATCAGCGATCCTATATTTCCCACCGACAGCCTGGCTATAGAGCAGGCTGCAAACACCATTTTCCAAAAGAAAGTTTCCAAAAGCAACCGCTATTACCGTAAACTGGAAGCCACCAATGCTTTATTCCTGAAAAGACTCAGGAAGCAGGAAGCACGTATTAAAGCCAAACTCCAACAGGCCGATTCCTTAAAATACCAGCAATACCTTGCTTTAAAGAGCCCGGGTATGGACAGCTTATTGTTACAATCCAAAGATTCCGCCTTTATCCATAAGCTCAACACTACGGCCCGCAGGGGCAAATCTGTTCTGGATACCTTGCAGGGCCTGCAAAACTTTATGGGGAAATTGAGTAACAATCCATTGGGCGATGCTTCTAGGGTAGCAGACCTACAGCAAAAAGCAGCCTTACAACAATATTTACAACAACAGGTTGCCGCGCGTACCGGTGCTTTGGAAAGATTGCTGAAAGGGACCCAACTGGAAAGTTATGGCAGGCATCTTAGTAATACCGGCCAGCAATATAAGCAACAGGCAGGCTATTGGAAGCAGGTGCTGGACGAGCCGGATGCCGCGGAAGAAAAAGCCCTGGATTACCTGCGGGGCATAGAGGGGTTTGAAGAACAGTTGAATCCAGCTAAGGGCAACAGCCTGGCCGGGAAATCGGCTGCGGAGCTGGAGGCGATGGGCTACCAGACCAAGGCTAAAGTGGGTGAACAATTACAGCAGCAGTTCGGCGACCAGCTGGGCAGCATGAGTCAAAAGGCCGCTGAACAGTTAAAGGAATACACGGCTGCACTGGATAAACCATTGCAAGAGGTTAAACAGGTAAAGCAAAAGATTAAAGACGGTAAAGCCCAACTACAGGAAGGTAAAAACAGCCTGCAATCGGCAAAGAACAGCTTAAAGCAGACTGCGGGTTTTAGGAATCCTATGCGGGGCATCCCTTTCTGGCAACGTTTTGAAAGGCAGTACAACTTCCAGACTCAAAGAGCCTCACCGGATGGTACAAGACCGGTAATGCTGCAACTGGGATTAAACCTGAGCTACCGGCAGAGTAAGGCTTTGAGTATAGGTATAGGCCTGGATGGCAGCCTGGGCCTTGGCCGCGACTGGCAACACTTGCGCTTGAGCTATGAAGGCGTAATTGGCAGAGTATTCCTCGATCATAAACTGTTATGGGGCATCAGCCTGCAGGGTGGTTATGAAAAGAGTTTAAGGCCTATGAACCGTGCCTACACCCAAACCATGGAGCAATATGGGCATCCTACCAATGTAAAGACAGCTATGGGTTTATTACAGGATGCGGCTTACCTGGGCATTATGAAGAGCTACCGGGTCAGCAGTAAAGTGCAGGGCACCATGCTGGTAGGCTATAATTTTTTAAACGATAAAACAAAGATCAGCTCACCCTGGATAGTAAGGTTGGGCTGGAAATTATAAATAGAATAAACACATGAATCTAAAACACGTTTTTCGCCACCTGGCCATTATCGGGTGGGTGGGTACTGCCGGTTATGCCGGGGCGCAGGATGTTACGGGGCTTTATAATGTAGATCTCTCTACCGGTACGGCCAATATCCAGGTACCTATATCCGGTTATACCCTGGGCGGTAATGAATTCGGCGCTTCCCTTTCTTACAATACCAAGGGCGTACCTGTACGGGAATTTGCCGGAATCGTGGGCTCCCATTGGAACCTGAACACTGGTGGTAGCATCACCCGGGTGATCAAAGGCTTACCGGATGAATGGTACTCCGCCGGCTCTAACCTGCGAGATACCATGAGTGATGCCATGCACGATTTTATCATGACCTACGGGGAATACCGGGGCCGCCTGATCGAAGGTATGGAAAGCCCGGCCCAAAAGCTTAACCCTAAAGTATTCCGGGACCCGGAGAGTGATGAATATTATTTTAATGTGGGTAACCTGAGCTTCCAGTTCTTCCTGGGAAGAGACGGCGCCATTTATTGCAATACCAAGCAAAAATACGAGATTACCATACTAACAGAGGAGGGGCTTGTATACCGGGACCAGCCTTTACCTGCGCTGCCTAACTATAATAATTTTGAGCCACCCCTGGCCCAGCGATCCTTCACCTTCCGGGTGAAAGACCCGCAAAGCGGGCTTAGCTATTATTTCAGCAGGTCGTCCAGTTCTGTTATGAACGTAACGGCCTTTTTCCGGGGGAAGTTTTCAACGGTCTTTAATGATGGTTGTGCTTATGGCGGTAATGATCCGGCAGGTCTTTACGGCGATCGTACCCGGGTCATTAACAACTGGAAACTGGACTCGGTAGTTTCCACGGCCAATGAAAAAATAAGCTATAGTTACGAAAGGTTTATTTACCCGATTGGTTATAATATGGACACCACCGCGTATTGGGTGGAGCATACTTATACCCAAATAACTGCTACTACTGCTTTCCCGGGCAAGAACGATACTATAAAAGCAGGCTCTATTGATCCTTTATCGCGCTACCACGACAGTATAGACCTGGTGCGGGAGATCAGTTATCCCTATAAGAATGCAAAGCTGGTCTTCAACTATGAAAAAACAACGCCAAGATTTGAATTCTGGTCCAAAACCCAGGGAGGTAGCAGCTCCTCCTATGAAGGAGCTTATTATTTTTCAAAGCTTAATAGCGTTGAATATATAGAGCAGGGGATGAACCGGCTCTATAAACTGGATTACACTTATTTTCATACGCCAAATGGTAATTACTACCAGACCGAGTTGGACGAGCACCTGGGGGATGCGGACGATATGTACAGCCTGAAGCTCAGGAGCCTTAGCGTACGCGATCGCTGGACCGGTAATTTTCAATTGCTTTACCGCTTCGGCTATAATAATAATAAAGCCCGCAGGTTTGCCAAAGGCCAGGACTATCACGGCTACTTTAAAGGAGATGTGAACAACATTGCACGTCCCGGGCACTCGCTTTACGGCAAGGAAAACCGGGAGCCGGATCTTACCTATATGCAATATGGTATATTGAACAGCATCACTTCGGGTACCGGGGGCAGGGTCTCTTTTGCTTATGATATTCATAAACTCAGTCCTATAAACGGCCCGCTTACCAGCGGCCCCAACTGGGCAGGCAATACCCTGGTCTATCCATCGGGTCAGCCCGCATATGTGATCGGGGACGGCTTAAAGCTCAACCAGGTGACAGTAGAAGATATAAACGACCCCGAAACCCGTTACCAGGTGAACTATACTTATGAGCAGGGACAATATTTTATCCCCGGTGGTGTCTATACATTGCCTACCTATTTCCATAGTAATACTGATCCTACGGTAAAAGGGAAGCATACCTACGAGTCTTTTATGAACCCGGGCTATTTTCATAATGGCACTAACCATGGCTATAGTAAGGTTACCGAAAAGCATACCAATAACAGTGGTCAGCAGCTTTCTTTAAAAGAATATAAGTTGACGAATTTTTCAGATACACTCTCCGATAAAATTTTTGTATTGGGCGGCGGGCAGTCTTCCCTGGGTTTTCCCTTTACCCGTAAGCAATATATGCGGACCTGGGAAATGGGATTACCATTGAACACAAAGACCTATGACGATAAAAACCTGCTCATGGAAGAGCAATTGTATACCTACCAGTTTGTAACCGATACCTTAAGCTCCCTGCTGGCCAAAGTAACCGATACCAACCGGGTAGTGAGCAATGTGGTAGTGGGCCCAACATTATATACGAAAGAGGGTGACATACCTCCTTGTATGGAGGTGCTGGATTATAAGCTTACCCTTGATCCCTACCGGCCTTATAAGGGACTGTCCCTGCTCAAGCAACTGGAAACCCGTAACTATACGAGCAACACGGAATATACGGCCGATATCAACACTTATGATTATGACAGCCGTAATAATGTAAAATCGGTGCGTAACAAGAACAGTAAAGGGGAATACACCGAAAACTATTCGGTGTATAACTACGAGATCGCTACAACAAGCGACCCGGCCTTGCTTAAAATGCAGCAGGAAGGCTCGGAATACCTGGTGGCCACCGAAAGATGGAATAACGGTACCGCTAACTCCGGTATAAGAAATACAAATTCCCGCCTGCTCAAAGGTTCCGTCTTTAAATATAAGCTGGAAAACGGGGGTATTTATAATGAAAAAGTGATGGAAACCGCGCTGGAAGCGCCGCTGGCCTATAGTAGCTATATGAGTGGCGGGTCGGGTAACGCTTCCGGGGCCGTTATAGCCGCCTATAATGGCAGCGCACTGCCCGCTCACCTAAAACTACTTACCGAGGTACAGCAAAGGGACAGTCGTGGTAATCCTTTGGAAACCTACCTGCCCTCAAGTGATGTTTATAAATCCATGATCTGGGATACCCTGAGCGGCCATAAGCTGGCGGATGTGGTGAATGCCCGCTACAGTAATATAGCTTATTCCGGTTTTGAATACGGCTATGGTCACAACCTGCAGGGAGCTTTCGCTTATATCCTGTATATAGATGATAATGGCCTGCTTTCCCTCCCTTCCGGTTTTACAGAATCCGTTCCTGTGGGCAGCACCTTATCCGGTAACTATTTCTGCCTGCTTAAGGCCGGTGGTTCAACAGCCAAGCGCCTTTATACCGAAGGTTTGGAGCCGGGTATCCGCTACCGCGCCACCTTCTGGGCCTCTGCCGAGCCGGAATTCGGTATCGAGGGCGGTACCCAGTTTAGCCTGAAGCAGATCGCGGTTAAAGGCGCTTATAAACAGTATGAAGTATTCTTTAGCCCTACGGCCACAGGCCAGAAGATAGGACTGAACGCGCCGGTGGCCAATGTGGCGGTGGATGAGCTGCGCATACACCCGGCCACCGCGCAGATGACTACCTATACTTATCAAAAACTATATGGCAAGAGCTCGGAAACGGATGCCCTGGGCCGGATCACTTTTTATGAATATGATGGGCTGGGCCGCCTGCACCTGGTACGCAACCAGGAAGGTCATATCCTGCAAAAAAAGACTTATGGCATAGCAACCCGGCCGTAAACACTGCCGACCGTTCCGTAACCGCTTTTTATCCATTTAAAAATAAACCTGAATGTATACATTTCCTATATATAAAATAGTACCGGCAGCTTTACTGGCCCTGGTGCTATGCACCGGTAAGCTACAGGCGCAGGATACTTATCCCGTACCGGACCAGACCCAGGTACCGGGCGCCGGTACCCAGACCGTAAGCCTGCCATCAACAGCAACAATACAATATTTTGACAGCGTTCGCACCTATATGCCCCGCACCCGGACGACGGATGCCGCCCAGGTAAATGATAACAGCAGCCCGGAGCAGGTAGCCATCAGTACCAGGTATACCAATGGCCTGGGAGCTACGATCCAGGCGGTGCAGCAGAACGCCACGAAGGACGCCAATGGCGCGTACCGCCACCTGGTGGCGCCCAATGATACGCGCACTAAGCCCGACCCTTACAGCTTTATGCCTTACCCGTCGGTGAACAAGAATTTTAACCAGCCTGGCGTCCAGCAATCAATAGGCTACCATAGCAGCAGCCGTTATCCTTCGGAAGCAGGCGCTTCCGAGGCGGTGATCTCAACAGGTCAGGTTAAGAATACTTCGACTACTACAGAACGGAGTATGACCGCTTATGCCCCCGGTAAAAGCCGCATGGGACAAGGGAGGGGGACTAAGACTACCGCGATCTTCAATAAAGTAATGGCCGGGCAAAATGTACCAGGAACGAATATAAGGCTATGGAGTCTCAATGCCTCCGGACTACCGGTTTCCACCGGTGTCTATGCGGCCGGCACCTTAAACGGTAGCCTGAGCCAGGATGCGGACGGTATGGAAAAGTATGTGCTTAGCGATCGCTCCGGGAACCCGGTGTATGAAGCTACTTTACTGAGGATCATTCCCAGTATCCCCGCGGTAAAAGAATACGCGGAAACTTACTATGTCTATGACGAACTGGACCGCCTGCGCTATACCTTATCGCCGCGGGCTGTTGCGGCCGCCAGCGCTGCCGGCTGGACGCTAAGCCAGTCTATTATTGATGAGCTTTGCTTCAGTTATCTTTATGATGCCGAAGGCCGGCAGCACAGCGTGCATAAGCCGGGGGAGCAGGGCTATACCGAGCTGGTGTACCGCAAGGACGGGCAACTCATTATGCGCCGCTCGCCATTAGAGCAGGCTAAGGGGCTTTGGGAACTTATGTTTTATGACCCAATGGGCCGGGTGATCGCTACCGGTTTGCTGACGAATAGTAATGACCGGGCCTACTGGCAGGGACAGGCTAACGCGCAAACAGCGCAAGCTGCCAACAGTCCCTTTTACTATAGCTGGGGCGCGGCTAAGGACCAGTACCCGCCCAAAACGGGCCTGGCCGGTACCGAAATGCTGAGCTATACTTATTATGACGCCTACCCGGCTACTGTGCTGGCTGCCGAAACTTACAACCTTACGCCCTTCCAGGCTCATTTGCAGAGCGGCAATACGGTGGATCTACCGGCGGAAAGAGCTTCTGTTTACGGCTTCCAAACCGCTGCTGAAGTGAAAGTACTTCATAATCCCGGGATTACTACAAACCTACAAGCCTGGACCAGCAGTAAAAGCTATTATGATTATTATGGCCGCGTGATCTATAGCATAGGCCAAAATGCTACCGGCGCTAAAGACAGCCTGTACCGGCAATATAATGTGCAGGGACAACCGGTGGCTCAACTGCACTTACGCAACGCGGTACATGATGGCATTAACCGCAGGACTACAGAATCGGAAGCCTATGCCTACGAGGCCTACAGTGGCCGCCTGAGCGGCACCTGGCGCAGCACTAATGGCGCTTTAGCCGAGCCTGCTGTACGTTACACTTATGATGAGCTGGGCCGGATGAGTAAGGAGGTGCTGGGTAACGACGCGGAAACCCGTTTGTACACCTATAATGTAAGAGGCGAGCTATTGGGCATTAACGAAGACTATGCGCTCAGTGGTAACAAAACCGGGGAAATGACCTTCGGCGAGGCCCTGCGGTATGACCATGGCTTTACGACACCCCGTTATAATGGGCTGGTAGCCGGAATAATCTGGCGGGGATCTGGCGGTATCGCGGTAAAGGCCCATAGCTATACCTATACTTACGATGTTGCCGGCCGTATGACCGGCGCCAAATATAATGAAGCGCGTTATGCAGGGGCAGTTTTACCCTATTGGAATACGACCACAAGAGATTATTCCCAAACGGCCAGTTATGACCTGAATGGCAATATCCTTTCCGCGACCAGGTGGGGTGTTTCTCAAAACCCGGCTTATACCGGGAAATTCCAGGTGGACCGCTTGAATTATACCTATTTCGCGAACAGCAATAAGCTGGAAAAGGTGAATGATGCCATAGTGACCGACTACCATACCGGAGACTACCAGCCGGGAACGGCCCAGGGCTATAGCTACGACGTTTCGGGTAACCTTACCGAAGACAAGAGTAAAAATATCAGCTCCGTTACCTATACCTGGTTCAATAAGCCGGAAAAGGTAAGCTTTGGCGATGGCAGCAGTATCTATTATACTTATGATGCGGGTGGTAGTAAATTACAGGAAGTACTACAGGCTGGCGGGCAGAATAACTACACGAACTATATCTCCGGTGGCGTTTATAAAAACGGGACTTTAAGCTTTATCAGTACCGGGCAGGGGCGGACGAATATGGAGCCGGCTACACCGCGGCAGGAATATTTTGTAAAAGATCACCTGGGCAATATCCGCAGTACCGTGGCCTCGGCAGTGACGGGTGGTGTAAGCCCCGGCCCTCAAAGCCTGGCCTACACGGCGGGTTATGAGCCGGCTGATGAGGCGGTGGAAACAGCGCTGTTTGATAAAGTGAGCGAGCTGCGGGCCGATAAGCCGGGCAGCTTGGGCACTGCGGACCAGAAAGCCGCTTTGCTACAAGATAACCAACGCCTGGGCACCTCTATCATGCTTAAAGTGATGGCGGGTGATAAAGTGGACATTAACGCGGAAAGCTTTTATGAATCCCTGCAACAGGTCAACCCTAATGCCGAGGCGCCGGCGGGCCAGCTATTTGAGCAGGTGATCGGTAGCCTGGCGGGCGGCAGTGGCGCGCTGAACAGTGCGGAGGGCAGCAGCCCGAACGTGCTGACCGAGCGTATCCTAAGCAATCCAGAGGCAGTAACTGCTTATGAAGACCTCCTGGAAGCAGAAACCGATAGTACCCGGCCTAAAGCTTTCCTGAACTTTTTATTCTTTGACGAGGAAATGAACCTGGTGCCGGAGCATAGCCGTATCTGGCAGGCAGACGGGGAGAGCAGCTGGAGCCGGATAGGCTCGGAGGAGTATACCTCAATGGAAATGCCGCAAAATGGCTATATTGTGTCTTATTTGAGTAACCAGTCGGAGCAGGAGGCCTGGTTTGACAACATGAGCGTAGCCGTGAGCCCGGGCATATTGCTGGAAGAGCGGCATTATTATGCTTATGGTTTGCCGATAGCGGGATTAGGTAGCCAGGCGGCTACGGCTACGAAAAACCGGCAGCGCTACCAGGGGAATGAATACCTGGAGGAGCTTGGGCTGGAGTGGATGGATTTTCATAACCGGCAATATGATCCGCAATTGGGCAGGTTCTTAAGCGTAGATCCATTGGCAGATGCGGGTGGTCAGCAGGTGTTGAGTCCTTATCATGCTATGGCTTGTAACCCGGTGAGTATGATGGATCCGTTGGGTTTACAGGTTTTCGGTCCCGCCAATCCAATGACAGTGCAGGATCCGGCAGCAATGGCCCGGGCTATAGCACCAACCTTACTGAACCATATGCCGGGCGGTGGTTTATGGGACATGTCCAATATGACCCGTTATATTGCCAGTCTCCCTAAAGATCTGCAGGCAGAGGCCTGGATGTTGTATCTTTCAGGAGGTGCTACTGGTGCGAGTACCTTTCAAAGCAGGTTAGGTGATCTTTTAACGGAAAGGGCTGCTAAAGGTAATGACCGGAAAGGCAGTTGGGCTTCAGATATGTTTAGTTCTTTTGTATTAAGTATAGAGAACGGTCAAGATGTTTTTGATGATGATGGTAATCTTATGACTTTTTTGGATGAACAGCAGGTTTACGGGTTTAATTTTAAAAATTCTATTTTTGAAAGATGGATGGAATGGATGGGCCAATACAAAAGAAACAACAGAAATAAAGCTGCAGCGGAGCCGGCTCATCCTTGGGTAAAAAAGTTAAATGATATATATGGCCAAGGTACATTTTTAGCATCAAATGGACTTTCTTTTGTTGGTACCAAAACAGGGAAAGTTCTTAGTATGGGGGGAGCGTATGTATACAAAAGTAGCACATATGCAATGCAAAGAGCGCTGGCTCGAGAACTAGCATACGGAAGTAGTGCCCTTAAATCAACAGGAAATATATTAGGCGGTATAGGGATTGCGATAACAATTTATGATATGAAAGAAAATGGAATTACGACAAGTAATTCTATTGATCTATTTATGGGTGGCGTAAGTTTTATTCCGGGATGGGGATGGATCGCAGGTGGTGTGTATTTTGTCGGCAATGCGGCCCTTAAAGCTGGGACCGGGAAAGATTTAGGAGAACATATTGATAATTGGTAAACTTAATTGACAATGAAGTTATTAGATTATTTATTTTATAGGATATATTGCTTCTATAAAAAAAAGCGAGACAGTACTCCTGTTTTAATGGGATGTTTAGTGTTGATGATTCTATTATTTTGTACATTATTAAGTGTTAGTAGCATTATTGAAATATTGTGTAAATCATCGGAATTGAAATTAGAAAAATATGTTATAGTCTTTATATTGTTAGCAATGTTATATTTAATTTATCGTAGGTACGGAAAAGGACAAATTATAGATCATTTGGTTGAAAAATATAAGGACGAGAAATTTATATACAAACAAATAAAAGGATGGTTATTTATAATTTATCTCCTGTTAGTCCTTGCAATACCAATATCTATTGGCTATATGCGTCATAATTTAGGGATGGACATATAAGGGTAGTGTATCAAAGTTAGTGATGGATTTGTTTTATCTTTTTAATGGATTGATTAATGAAAAATCACTTTAGATGGTAGTGTATTCAAATTGCTGTCTTTCAAAAATGGTGAGTTAGTACCCAATAAAATAATGGTTTTTATTTTGAGAAAATGCAAAAGCAGGTAATCTTCGGGTTGCCTGCTTTATAGGTTCACAGGCTCGGATGGCCAGCAGGTGTTGAGCCCTTACCATGCTATGGCTTGTAACCCGGTGAGTATGGTGGACCCGTTGGGCTTGAATGCAGGAATGTTCCCGGGAACACAAGGAGCTCCCGGACTATCAGCATTGGATATTGCATTATACCAGGTGCCAACAATGCAATTAGATAAAGTTTATGGTGGTGATCCGTGGATGATGATGAACCGGGGAGCTTTAAATGCGCATGAGGCTCAATTAGCAGGTAGACAAAGAGTGGCTGAAGCAGTATCGGGTCTTCTTGCAGTAAGGCGATATAAATATTATTTAGGATTAGAGCAAAAAAGAGAAGCTGCTGAAGCAGCAAAAGAGGATGCATATAATCCAGGAAGAGATGGATTTAATGGAATCAGTTATCCATACCCCGAAGATGGACTATTTCGTCTTGGCAATTATACGTATGACCTGGCATCATTCATAAAATTCTTTAAGCAATATGCAAAAAAATTTGGCAATCCTGTGTATAGTGTGCCTGGAGGAACTGAAAGCATGGAGGAACCTGTTTTAAACGGGGAGCCAACCAAACTATATGCTGAAGTGAGTTCATATCTTACTGAAGAATTAGATTTGGAAACCATGAGTACCAAAATTTCTTATACCACACCCGATCCAAAATCGGGAAAGAAAGGCACTTCAGGATATTTTAATAAAGTTTATCCTGACGATGCATTTGTACCATTCAAAAATCGATCTGCTATGAGGATTCACATACATCCATTTGGAGGAGAATATTTCAACCTTACTTTTATTGCTCAACGTAATCCTTTTGGTGGTCAAAATAGAATGGGACAAATAATTGACTTTGGCGCTTCTGAGCCATCGCCAAGAGATCATCAAAATGCCTTATTTTCTAACTTTTATTACAGATATGTAGTTATAAACAGCGCCTATATTTACCTTTATAATAAAAATCCAAATGAAACGATTAGAATTGATAGACCGTAATTTAAGAATGTCATTTATAACATCACTTTTAATATTCTTGATATCCTGTCAAGAACCAGGGGGGAAAACTGATAACCAAAATGCAACATTAAAGAAATCTACCTTGGCTTGTGACACAAATTATTCAGCAAAATATGGAGACCCTAAAACCATAAAAGAAATAGAGGAAGCAAAATGGAACTTATATCTATATGCTGCTATAGATACTCCTATGAAAGAAGATGGTAGTTACATATTTAAAAAAGCCAAATCGTATGCTTCATATCCGCTAGTGATTGATACTTTATATACCTACAAAGAATCGACCTTCATTCTTTTTAGTTTTTGTATAGAAGGAGAATTATTAACTGATGATAGAGCACTTGAATTAGGCGTAGTGTATGTTCCGGAAGCTATTTCATTAATGAGAACATTAAATGGAAAAGAATCAAGATGTATCAGATGGCGGGGAGTAAATGATGGTGATAATTTCTGTATTGAATCTTATAGCGAAGAGGATATTAAGAAATTTTCAAAACATTTTTCAAGCGAGAAGTTCGGAGAAATGACAAAAAGTACCAATAGATTGAGTTATCCTTTAAATCCTGCGGTAGTTAATTACATTGAATCGAATCAAAAAGATTTAGATCCTTGGTTTATCAATGAAGCTAAAAAAAGAGGAGTAATAAAGTGAGATTAGGGGTGGTATCAAATATATTGATTACAGACCCTTAATATATAAATGTTGACGCGCTTTTCAGGATAAATATCGAAGATAAGGAAGGATAGGCTAAGCCTGTTCTTCCTTGTTTTAAGGCTTAAAAACACTTATTGGTAAAACAGATGCCCATTAAGTGTATCAAATATGCTGATGTACTAAGTGTTTTTAATTGGGCAACCGGCAGCGCTACCAGGGGAATGAATATATAGAGGAGCTTGGGCTGGAGTGGATGGATTTTCATAACCGGCAATATGATCCGCAATTGGGCAGATTTTTAAGTGTAGACCCATTGGCAGACGCGGGTGGACAGCAGGTGTTGAGTCCTTACCATGCTATGGCTTGTAACCCGGTAAGTATGATGGACCCGTTAGGTTTACAGGTTTTCGGCCCCGCCAATCCAATGACGGTGCAGGACCCGGCAGCAATGGCCCGGGCTATAGCACCAACTTTGCTGAACCATATGCCGGGCGGCGGTTTATGGGATTTGTCCAATATGAATCGTTATATTGCCAGTCTCCCTAAAGATCTGCAGGCAGAGGCCTGGATGTTATATCTTTCCGGAGGTGCTACTGGTGCGAGTACCTTTCAAAGCAGGTTAGGTGATCTTTTAACGGAAAGGGCTGCTAAAGGTAATGAGCGGAAAGGTAGCTGGGCTTCAGATATGTTTGGTCAACTCGTATTAAGTATAGAGAATGGTCATGATGTTTTTGATGAGCAAGGTAATCTTATGACTTTTTTGGATGAACAGCAGGTTTACGGGTTTAATTACAAAAATTCTATTTATGAAAGATGGATGAAATGGATGGGCCAATACAAAAGAAACAACAGAAATAAAGATGCAGCGGAGCCGGCTCATCCTTGGGTGAAAAAGTTAAATGATATGTATGGCCAAGGCACATTTTTAACGTCAAATGCACTTTCTTTTGTTGGCACTAAAACAGGAAAAGTTCTTAGTATGGGAGGAGCACATGTTTGGCGGGCAAGTACTTATTCAGCACAGAAAGCATTATTGGCCGAGTTGGCATATGGAAGTAACGCAATAAAAGGAATCGGAAAAGGGTTGGGGTATGGGGGGCTAATAATAACAGGTGTTGACATGTATATGAATGGCGTAACCACAAGTAATTCCATTGATTTATTTATGGGTGGTGTAAGTTTTTATTCCGGGCTGGGGATGGATCGCAGGTGGTGTGTATTTTGTCGGCAATGCGGCTCTTAAAGCTGGGACTGGAAAGGATCTAGGAGAACATATTGATAATTTGGTAAAATAATAGATGATATGAAACTATTTGATTATTTATTTTTTAGAGTATATAATTTTTATAAAAAAAAGAAAGACTCAACTCCGATTTTTATGGGGTGCTTAGTGTTGTCTGTATGTGTTTGTTTTTCGGTATTGTCAATAATTGTGTTATTGTCAGTTGGCTTTGGGATAAATTTTGAAAATATGTTGATGCCGGTCATGGTATTGCTTTTGATCCTCTTTCCCGTCCTTTTTGGGCTTCGATATTCTAAGACTGAATCTATTAATAGTAAATTAATTGAACGGTTTGAAAATGAAAATTCAAAAAGCCGATTTTTAAAAGGTTTTTTGTTTGTATCATATCTTATATTGGTTATTTTGATTCCTATTTCAGTTGGCTACATGCGTCATAATTTAGGGATGGACATATAGGGGTAGTGAGTAATGTGCTCACATTGTTGTTTTACAAAAATAAGGTGCTATAACACCATAAAATCAAGAGTTTTTATTTTATAGAAACAGACAAGGCAGGCAACCTTAGAAATGCTTTGGTCATGTTTTTATATGATATAGTAATCTACCACCGGATAGATTTTTGATTCATTTTTTTAATATGCTTTTTGATTATTTATTTTGGGTATTATCCA
>PJUL01000277.1_pt1 | contig 41206 bp, 40 predicted proteins | sample 1512221 | NCBI WGS metagenome assembly PJUL01 (sample SAMN08177667, study PRJNA422409) | Feces metagenome, whole genome shotgun sequencing project.
CTGACGTACGAAGCCGTGGCCATGCTGACCGAAGTGGGCCTGGGCCAGTCGAGCGCCGTGGGCATTGGTGGCGACCCCATCAACGGCCTGAAGCACATCGACGTGATGAAGGCTTTCAACGACGATCCTGACACCGACGCTGTCATCATGATTGGTGAAATCGGTGGTCCGGACGAGGCCGAAGCCGCCCAATGGTGCAAGGCCAACATGAAGAAGCCCATCGTGGGCTTCATCGCTGGCGTCACGGCCCCTCCCGGCAAGCGCATGGGCCACGCCGGCGCGCTGATCTCCGGCGGTGCCGACACGGCCGACGCCAAGCTGGCCATCATGGAAGAGTCGGGTTTCATCATCACCCGCAATCCATCGGAACTGGGCAAGCTGCTCAAGGCTCAGCTCAAGTAAACAGCCCTGCTCGGCATGGGCGGTCGTAAGCACAATTACGGACGCCCGCCGCTGTAAGGCCAGATAAACTGGCCGCTCCAATAAAAAGAGAAGCGCTCGGAACCCCGGTTCCCGGCGCTTCTTGCATTCATAACAGTGGAGTTCAGTATGGAGTTTGTGCAAAGTGCCGATTTTTGGATCGGCCTGATGAAGATCGTCTGGATCAACATCATTCTTTCGGGCGACAACGCCGTGGTCATTGCCTTAGCCGCCCGCTCGCTCCCCCCCCACCAACAGAAAAAAGCCGTATTGTTCGGCTCTGGCGCGGCCGTGGTGCTGCGCATAGCGCTGACCGTTGTGGCGGCCAAGTTGCTGCAACTGTCGTTCCTTCAGATCGTGGGCGGCTGCCTGCTGCTGTGGATCGGGCTGCAGCTTCTCTCGGGCGATGACGAAGAAGAAGGCGAGTCCAAGACCTACGGCAGTTTGATGGCCGCCGTCAGGACCATTTTGATTGCCGATCTGGTGATGAGTCTGGACAACGTGATTGCGGTGGCTGCCGCCGCGCAAGGCAATACGCTTCTTCTGATCCTCGGCCTTGCCATCAGCATTCCGTTGGTGATCTTCGGCAGCACCCTCATGATCAAGCTCATGGAGCGCTATCCATTCATCGTGGTCATGGGCGCGGCGTTGATTGGCTGGGTGGGCGGCGAAACCATCGCCAATGACGCAGCGCTGCACGACTACGCAGTGGCCCACCCTGCGCTTCACTATGTGGCGGCGGCGCTGGGCGCCACCCTTGTGGTGGGCTTCGGCAAGCTTCTGCCGATGTGGACACGGCGCGAATCCCGAGCCTAAGCCTGCGCGCTGCCCATTCGCCGCAAGGTGACAAAAATGGCACTGCTGTGACATCGGTGGTTCAAGACGAAGGCCCGCTGCGTTAGCTCACGGCGGCGTGCCCTCTGACAGAGCCGCAACCTGTGCCTGCTGAGCGCGCGGAATCCACAGGCGTAAATATTGCTTTGACCACCACTCAACACAGAGTGGAACAACAGCAAAGTGGGACGAAAAACCGCGGCACGGCGGCAGGGTGTATGGGGCACCAATGGCTTGTGGGGAGCGGCGGCAGTGGTGCTGGCCGTGGCGCTGTGCATGGTTTCCGGCTGGACAGATCGCCTGAACCTCAGGTTATATGACGCAGCCTCGACGGTCTCGGCACCTGCGCCTCTCGCTGAGATCACCATCGTTGGCATCGACGACGCCAGTCTGGCGGCGCTGGGCCCCCTACCCTGGCCGCGCGATGTCCATGCACAGCTGATTGACCGACTGTCGGCAGCGGGCGCCAAAACCATCGTCTACATGCCGCCCTTTCTGCAGCCAGAGTCTGCCGCGGGGCTTGCGCAGGTCCGCAAAATCAAGGCGGTACTGAACAGCGCTTCAGATGGATCGCCCCTGGCGAGTGAAATGGCCCGTTTGGCGGCGGAGGCTGAAACCGCACTTGATACCGACACACGGCTTGCATCCAGCATTCAGAAAGCGGGCAATGTGCTGTTGACGTCCAGCTATGCCACTATTGGAAAAGCCGAGCCACTGCCGCCTTATGTGCGCCGCAGCGCGCTGGCAGATCCCGGAGAGCGCGCCCTGCCGGCCCACGCCGCGCAACATCCCATCGCCGTGCTGGGTTCGGTGGCTGCGGGCGTTGGGCATTGGATGGAGGAATCCGACGAAGACGGCACGGTGCGGCAACTGCCGCTGGTGCTTCGGCACGATGGCGCCGGTGTTCCGTCCATGGCTTTGCTGGCCGCGCGACACAGCCTGCATCTGGGAGCCACCGATGCGCGCATTCAGACAACGCCCCCTGCTCTGCTCCTCGGCGGGCTGGAGATTCCCACGGACACGCGAAGCGTCATGCGCCCTCGGTTGTACGCCACTCCGGATGGTGCGGCGTCCGCATTTGCCACCCTGTCCTTTGCAGCGGTGCTCAACGGCAAAGTGCCCGCCGCAGCGCTCAAGGACAAAATCGTTCTGGTGGGGGTAACGACCGAAGTCGCGCCTTCGCTTAGCGCACCGTCACAGGCGCACCCAATGCTTTCATTGGAACGCATGGCCCACGCCATATCGGCTATACGCCAGGGGCTGATCATCAGCGTTCCAGACTGGTCAGCAGCAGCGCAGTGGGCGTCTGTGCTGATGGCTGTACTGTTTTTTGGTTTACTGGCCCCAAAGCTTCCGTTGGCAACAGGTATCGCCGGAGGAGCCACGCTGGCCCTGGCCCTGCTGGGGGCCGAGTGGGTGATACTGCGCTATGCAGGGCAATGGGTGCCGCTGCTGCTGGGAGCCGTGGGGGCCTTGGCGGGAACCGCCGCACTGGCTGTGCAACGCATTGTTGGTTCATCCGGCATTGATGCTGGCGCCTCCGCCGAGGCGGCCGAAACCCATCGGATGATGGGCCTCGCACTGCACGGGCAGGGCCAGCTGGACATGGCGTTCGAGCGCCTGCGCAAGGTTCCGGCCAACGACGCGGTGATGGAAAACCTGTACCACCTGGCGCAGGACTTTGAACGCAAGCGCAACTTTGCCCAAGCCAAGGCCGTGTACGGGCATATCCTGCGCCAAGACCGCGAGTACAAGGATGCCAAGAGCCGTTACAAGCGAGCCCGGGCGCACCTTCAGCAAACGGCAGACAGCCGCCATGGCAGCGCCTCCTCTTCACTGCCGCCACGCGGCAGTGAAAATCCCCGCCTACCAGGCGATGCCTCGGGTGGTATCCCGATGTTGGGCCGCTACCAGATCGACAAGGAATTGGGCAAAGGGGCTATGGGTGTGGTCTATCAGGGGCGGGATCCCAAAATCGGGAGGATCGTCGCCATCAAGACCATGGCCCTGAGCCAGGAATTTGAAGGCAGCGCCCTGGTAGACGCCCGCAGCCGCTTCTTTCGCGAAGCTGAAACTGCTGGCCGGCTGCAGCATCCGAACATTGTCACGATCTTTGATGCAGGCGAGGAGCATGACCTGGCATACATCGCCATGGAGTTCCTGAAGGGCGCCGACCTGGCACCAGCATGCCGCAAAGACCACTTGCTGCCAGTCGCCACAGTGCTCTCCATTGGCGCGCGGGTGGCTGATGCGCTGGACTATGCGCACGCCCACAACGTGGTGCATCGCGACATCAAACCCGCCAACATCATGTTCGACAGCCACTCGGACATGGTCAAGGTGACGGATTTCGGAATTGCGCGCATCACTGACTCCAGCAAGACCCGCACGGGTTTGGTGTTGGGCACACCCAGCTTCATGTCCCCGGAGCAGTTGGCTGGCAAGAAGGTCGACGGGCGCTCAGACCTGTATGCGCTGGGGGTCATGCTGTTCCAGTTGCTGACGGGCGCCCTGCCGCTGCGCGGTGAGTCCATGACCGAGCTGATGCACAAGATCGCCACGGTGGAGCCCCCGGACATCCGCCAGCTCCGGCCAGAACTCTCCGCGGCCATCGCCAAGGTGGTTGCGCTGGCACTGCAAAAACGCCCCGAAGCCCGCTACCAGACCGGTAAGCAGTTTGCGGCAGATTTGCGGGCGGCGGCGATGGACGCACCAACGGTGTTGGATACCCCTGGGGCAGTCGTCTATGATGCGGACCGCGATGTAACAGGGCATGAAATGGCGGATTTTCAGCAAACCGTGATGGATACACCCGCCGTGCGGGCTATGGCACCCTCGCCACCGCCAAGGGCCCAATGACGCTCGCCGCAACATCCATGACCTATGAATTTTTCGCGCGCACCGACAAAGGTCGGGTGCGTTCCAACAACGAGGACGCGGTGGCAGTGGACCATGAGGCCCAGGTTGCCATCCTGGCCGACGGCATGGGCGGCTACAACGCGGGCGAAGTCGCCAGCGGCATGGCCACCACGTTCATCCGGACCGAAATGGGGCGCTGGCTGGCCCAGGCGGGCACCACACCCCAATCCACCGACGTGCGCAGAGCCCTGGAAATCTGCGTGGAAAACGCGAACCACGCCATTCTGGGCGCCTCACTCTCCAATCCGCAGTATGCAGGCATGGGAACCACGCTTGTGGTGGGCGTGTTCCACGGCAGCCGACTCATCCTGGGCCATATTGGAGATTCGCGTTGCTATCGCCTGCGCAACGGTGCCATGCAGCAGATCACACGGGACCACTCCTGGCTTCAGGAACAGGTCGATGCCGGCTTGCTGACGGCCCAGCAAGCGGCCTTGTCCGCCAATCGCAATCTGGTGACCCGTGCCTTGGGCGTGGAGCCCAACGTCATGATGGAAGTGAACGAATTCCAGGTGGCGCCCAATGATCTGTTCCTCATGTGTTCGGACGGACTCACCGACATGGTCCCCGACACAGACCTTGCTGAAATGGTGCGCAGCCCGCTGCCGTTGGAGGAAAAAGCCACACTGCTCATCGACACCGCCAATGCAAACGGCGGTCGTGATAACGTCAGTGTGCTGCTGGTGCAGGCCGCTGCGGGAGGCAAAAAACGCGGCCTCATGTCCCGATTATTAGGAGCCGCCTGAGCGGCCCAACTACAACAAATCATCACATTCAGGAGTGGATCATGCCCAAAATGATCGTTTCAATCGACGGGGTCGTCATCAAGGAAGTGCAGTTGACCAAAGAGCGGACCACCCTGGGCCGCCGGCCATACAACGACATCGTGATTGACAACCTCGCCGTGAGCGGTGAGCACGCCGTGATCCACATGACAGGCCAAGACGTGGAAATCGAAGACCTGGGTAGCACCAATGGCACCTACGTCAATGCCAAGGCTGTCAAACGCCAGGAACTGCGCAACGGCGATACGGTGGAAGTGGGCAAGTACAAGATCCGCTTCCTGCACGAAGCCGATGGTCAGAACTTCGAGAAGACCATGATCTTCAAACCGGGAATGGTGCCGCCCCTGGGTACCGCATCCCGGCCCGCGCCACTCGCTGCCGCACCCGCGCCCATTTCCGCCGTGATTCGTGTCATGTCTGGGGCAGCGGCAGGGCGCGAAGTGTCGTTGCTGAAGGTGGTGACAACCATCGGCAAACCTGGTGTGGCAGTTGCCTCCATTACCAAGCGGCATCAGGGATTTGTGCTCGCGCACGTCGAGGGGCCTGGTATGCCTATCCTGAATGGCTCGGCCATCGGCTCATCGCCCGTGCCGCTCAAGCACGGTGACCGGCTGGAGCTTGCCGGCACGGAAATGCAATTCGAACAAAGCTGAGTCGCTAGGCGCGTTAACTTCGCTGCATTCGTTGCACTAAGTACACGCAGTCTGGCTTCGTTGGTAGGCACTGACCGCCATACGCACGGAAATTGATCGATGCGGTGGCAGTTCACTTCTCTTTTTCGACAGCGTTGGCGGCGGATCGGCATCACGCTGCTTCCGCTGCTGTTTGCGCTGCTGCACATTTCAGGTGTTCTCCACCTCCAGGTTCTGGAGCGACTGGACAACATCATCTATGACACCCGGCTTCGCGCCACCATGCCGAGAACGCTGGATGAGCGCATCACCATCGTCGACATTGACGAGAACAGTCTGGAGCGCATCGGTCAGTGGCCATGGGGCCGCGACAAACTGGCGACGCTGTCCCGCGAACTCTTCGAGCGACAACAGGTGGCAGTCGTGGGTTTCGATGTCATTTTTGCGGAGGCCGATGGCAGTTCGGGCCTTGGCAATCTTCAGCGGTTGGCGCAAGGACCTCTGAAGTCCCAACCCGGCTTTGTCGAGCAACTGCAACAACTGGCCCCCTCACTTGACTACGATGGGCTTTTTGCTCAATCCCTGTCAGGCAGACCCGCAGTTCTGGGTTTTTACCTCACCAGCGACCGCGACGGGCGCGCCCGCGGCAACTTGCCGCCCCCCGTACTCCGCGCTGAAGCACTGAGGGGCCTCCCACTGCAATCGACCTCCTGGAACGGGCACGGCGGGAACATCAGCGTGCTCGCACAAGCGGTTCCGAAAGCTGGCTTTTTCAACTCCATCACCGACGAGGACGGCGTAGTTCGCTCCCTGCCCCTATTGGCAGAGTACCAGGGGCAATACTACGAGTCGCTCGCTCTGGCAGTCTTTCGAGCACTGCTTGGCCCATCACAGGTGCTGCCGGGATATGCGCACGCGGAGCCAGAGGGTGCCTATGACACGCTCCAGAGCATCATCGTGCGCCAAGAAGGGAGGTCACTGGCCATTCCGGTCGACGAGCGCCTGACGACGTTGGTCCCTTTTCGCGGCCCAGGCGACGTATCAGGTGGCTCCTTTCGCTATGTCTCTGCCGCTGATGTTCTGCAGGGTAATCTACCGCCCGGCAGCTTGCAGGATCAACTAGTGCTGGTCGGATCCACCGCTCCAGGCCTTCTTGACCTTCGTGTCACCCCTGTCGGACGCACGTATCCAGGGGTTGAAACCCATGCCAATGTACTGTCGGCATTGCTGGATGGCAAAAACATTGTTCGCCCAGATTACGCGAATGGTTTTGACGTGCTGCAACTGCTGTGCGCAGGCTTTTTGCTGGCAGTCACGCTGCCGCTGCTCGCAGCCGGACCTGCCGTCGTGCTGAGCATTGCTGTGATCGCGGCACTGACTGCGATCAACTTTTGGTTGTATGCGTCGCACGGCTTGGCTCTTCCGCTAGCGACCGCCATCGTAATGTCAGTTCTGGCTTTTGCACTCAACATGGTTTATGGGTACTTTGTAGAGAGCAAGTCCAAGCGGGAGCTGGCGGCGCTATTCGGAACGTACGTGCCTCCGGAACTTGTCGATGAAATGGTTAAAGAGCCAGAGAACTACAGCATGGAGGCCGCCAACCGCGAGTTGACAGTCATGTTCTGCGACATGCGTGGCTTCACGGCCATGTCTGAAACCATGGAACCTCTGCAGCTGCAGGCCTTGCTCAACGAAGTTTTCAGCCGCCTCACCCAGATCATCCGTAGCCAGCGAGGCACCATTGACAAATACATGGGCGACTGCGTGATGGCCTTTTGGGGCGCGCCGGTGCCCACATCCGACCACGCCAACTTGGCAGCGAACGCGGCATTGGGCATGGCCGATGCGATCGGCCAGATCAACCGAGAACACGCGACCCGTGGCCTGCCGCATATCGGCATCGGCATCGGCCTGAACACTGGCACCATGTGTGTGGGCGATATGGGCTCAGACATTCGCCGCAGCTACACCGTGATAGGCGACGCAGTGAACCTGGGCTCGCGCCTGGAGGGCCTTTCCAAAACCTATGGCGTGGAGATCGTGGCCAGCGAAACTACTCGCGCGCAAGCCCCCCAACACGGCTGGCAGGAGTTAGACCGTGTGCGCGTCAAGGGCAAGGCCCAAGCCGTGGGCATCTACACCCCGTGGAGGTCTGTCCCGGAAGAAGCCAAGGCATCTTGGGAGCAGTTCCTGGCCGCTTATCGCGCGCAGAACTGGCCCGCCTGCCGAAACCTGCTGCAGCACCGGAGCCTGCTGCAAGCATGCAATCCCACGCTGAACACCCTGTATACCCTGCGCTTGGAAGATCGGGCAGTGGTACCCTACGATCCCGACTGGGACGGCGCCACCAACTTTGACAGCAAATAACCCCCCCACTCCCTTGCAAGTACGCGTGCTGGGCTGCTCGGGCGCCATCGCCCAGGGTTGCCGCACCACGTCATTCCTGTTGGGGAATCACATCCTGGTGGACGCAGGTACCGGCGTAGGCGACCTCACGCTCGATGAAATGCAGGCTATCGATCACGTGTTTTTAAGCCACTCGCACTTGGACCACATCGCCGCACTTCCCTTGATGTTGGACGCCATCTCCTCGAGACGGTCTCACCCCGTCGAGGTGTATGCCTTGCCCGAAACGCTGCAGGCCCTGCGCCAGCACATCTTCAACAACGTCATTTGGCCCGACTTCTCACGTATTCCCACCCCAGAAAAGCCGTTCCTACGCTTGCAGCCCTTGGCTGTGGGCGACGTACTTATCGTGGCAGGTACCACGCTTGAAGTTTTGCCTGCCCGCCACAGCGTACCCGCAGTAGGCTACGCCGCACGTGGCGCCACCGGCTGGTGGGTCTACAGCGGGGATACCGAGGGCCAGACCCCTGGCTTTTGGAATCGGGTTAACAAGCTGCATGAGACGCAAGGTGGCGTCGTCGCACTTTTTATAGAAACCGCTTTCAGCAACCGTGAGCAAGAGCTAGCCCTTAAAAGCCTACACCTATCCCCCGCCACCCTGGCGCGTGAACTCACCGCCCTGCAGCACAGCGCTTATAGCTTTCCCATCTACATCACTCATGCCAAGCCTCAAGAAAGCGGACTCATCATGCGCGAGGTACAGGCCCTGGAAGGAGGAGCATTTAAGCTAATCGACCTACAGCGCGTCCAAAAGCTGGAAGTTTAGAGCGGTCCTTCAATTCACAAACGATGGCTGTTTCTGCTTTCTCGGCATAAATACCTGAAGATTCTGAAACGATGCCCAGGCACAATTCTGACAATTGAGGGTGACAATTTTGTCGCAAAAAAGAGTCATGTCTTTCACAGCAGTAATGCTCTGAGACATGGCAGGACTAAAAAGTCGATTCCCGCTTAGTCTGCAGTTGGCATGAAAGCTGCTGCGTTGCTAACAACCTGCAGAACCTATCTGTGGGCCCCGTTCACTCTACCCCTTAGGAGAATTTATGAAGCGCAATCTGCAAAAGGGTTTCACCCTGATCGAACTGATGATCGTGGTGGCCATCATCGGTATTCTGGCTGCTGTGGCTCTGCCGGCCTACCAGGACTACACGGTGCGCGCCCGCGTATCCGAAGGTCTGATCAGCGCCAGTGCAGCCAAGACCACCGTGGCTGAAAATGCCGCCAGCGGCCAAAGCTCCCTGAGCCTGGGCTGGGAGGCTCCCACAGCTACCCCCAATGTGGCTAGCCTTTCCGTGGACGCTACCACCGGCGCGATCACTGCTACCTACACGGCAAGAGCTGGTGGCAGCGACATTGTCATGCAACCCCTCTCCAATGGCGCCGCCCTCACCGCTGGCACACTTACTTCTACCAACATCACCTGGAGTTGCACGGGCGGCGGTACGCAACAGAAGTACCGTCCTTCCGAATGCCGCAGCTAAGCTGATCTCGGTCTAGGCCGGTATTAGGCGGGCTCGCCAAAGCCGCAGTTCCTTCAGGAACTGCGGCTTTCTTTATTCCTAGGACTTGCGCAAACAAGGATACATAGAGGACGTTTCCATAGGGCGAACGCCTTGCTTGAGTCTGTTGTGCGTGAGTCGTGATTCCAACGTTTCCCCGCACTCTCTATCGTCTTCTATGCTTTCGGTAGCATCCTCCTTTAAGAACCACCGCTTCCACATCACGGCGTTCATGGTGCTGCTCATCGTGGTCGCGTTGTATTTCCCGGTGCTCCAAGCAGACTACGTTTGGGATGACACAGCGTTCTTCACCACGGCCAGCGATTTGCGCACCGGCGACATCTGGCAAGCAGCTACCGCATCAGTGATTGCGGGCACCACTTATTTCCGGCCCCTGGTCATGCTCAGCCTGATTGCGGAGGCCCGGCTGCTCGATGCCAACCCGCTGTATTCGCACCTAACCAACCTGATCCTCCATCTGGCTAATACCCTGCTGGTGGGGTTGTTGGCGAGGCAGCTTACCCGGACACAGCCCCACGAGGGCAGCAAGCTGCTGCCTGCCATGGCCATGCTGCTGTACGGCCTGCATCCAGCGCTGGTCGAGCCCGTTGCCTGGGTCTCGGGCCGATTCGACCTGATGGTTGCCCTGTTTTGTCTCAGCGCTCTGGTTCTGTCGGCGCGCGGCACATGGTGGAGCGACGGGTTGTGTGCCCTGCTGTTTTTAGCAGCGGCGCTGAGCAAGGAAATGGCAGCCACCTTCGGCGCGCTGCTATTCCTGTGGCAGTGGGTGCTCCACGCCCCCATGCCCTCTCTTGCAACCTACCTGCGCGACACGTGGCGGGAACGCAAGCGCCTGTACCTGCTACTCTTGGTAACGGGCCTGGGGTATGTGGCTTTACGTGGACACTTCATGTCGCAGATGGTGAGCTATGACCCGGTAATAGCAGAACAACTAGGAAGCTTTGCCCGCAGAGGTGCCTATGTGGGCCTGACGCTGGACTTCTATGTGCGCACCGTAGCATTTCCATTCCTCGACATGGGGCCATTGCACCCCTTCGACCCTCTGGCGCTAGACGAACTGCAGGCAGCATGGGGCTGGATCGTCATCGCCATGTGCCTAGCTTGGGTGGCTTTCTCCGCATGGCATGCGACAGCCCCTCGGTTACTGCTGTCTGCCGCATTCGTCAGCCTGCTGCCAGTTCTCAACTTTGTACCCCTCGCCATGGTCGGAAACATCGGCCACGAGCGCTTTCTGGTACTACCGCTGGCCTTTTTTGCGCTGTCGGTGGCACTGTGGCTAAGACGTGCGGCATTGACCATAGCAGTTCCGCGCCGCTGGCGCGCGCTGACTGCTGGCTTGATAACCCTTTGGCTGTGCGCGGCAGCACTGAATATCCATGTGACCGTACCTCTGTGGAAAAACGAGCTTGTCTTCTGGCATTGGGCCTATCGGACACACCCGACCTCGCCCTATGCCCAGTTCTCCCTGGCCGCCGCATCCATCAACGCCGGGCAGTTCGACATTTTGGAAGAGGTAATGACGAAAGCCGAGAAAATGGGCGTGATGCCGTTGCGGCTTACAGTACCTTATGCTAGTTACCTGGCAAGGAAAGGCCAGATACAGGAGGGCATTGACAAAATCCGCCTCGCCTTGAAGGACGAAACACAGCCTCACCTGCATTTGCTGCAGCAAGGCATCCCACTGGAAGATGCGCAGTTGGGCCGTGGGGGCTTCAACCCCTGGTTCCTCGTGTATGCATATGACGCCATGGCGCAAATGCAGCTATCGCTGAGGCAGTTTGACGCCGCGCTGGAAAGCGAAGAAATTGCCCGCTTTTATGACAAGAACAATCCTCGGGTCCTGCTGACCAAGAGCTTCGCCCTTTATGGTCTGGGGCGTTTTGAAGACGCCGAGCAAACCTATCACGCTGCCGAGAGCCTGTACCTGCCCCGCATCATCCCGGATGCACGAAGATTGCGCTTGTCATTTCTAACGCAACTGTGCAGCGACGAATCAGCGCGGCAGAATCCGAGTTGTGCGCGGATGCAAATGGACCGATAAACAAACCAACACCGTGGACACAGCCGTACAACAGTTGCTTTTCCCGACCATGAGCACCGACAAGGCCCCATCTTCCGAATTTGCAGCAGCTATTGGCATGCGCTTGCGAGGGGCTGGCATGCACTTGATGATTAGCCTGCTCCTGGCACTGCTGGCCTTTTGCTTGGTTTACTTCGCCTGGTATCCAGGTGCATTCTGGCAAATGGCGGGCGGGCGCGATTTGTTCCAGTTGATCGTCAGTGTGGACGTGGTGCTGGGGCCTCTGATGACGTTCGCCATCTTCAATCCTGGCAAAGGCTGGGGGCGACTGAAATTCGACCTGACGGTCATCGGGCTGCTACAACTTGCGGCATTGGCCTATGGTCTTTCCACAGTGGCGCAGGCGCGGCCTGTCTATCTTGTCTATACCGGCGACCGTTTCAATATGGTAGCGGCAGGCGACCTGGGCAAGAACGATCTGGCGCTGGCCGAACGCCCAGAATTTGCCTACATCCCCTGGAGCGGGCCGCGTGTGGTGGGAACACGATCGCCCGCGAACGACACCGAGCGCTTCGCGCTCATCAATGATTCGATGGCAGGCAAGGATGTGGAGTTGCAGCCCAAGTTCTACGTCCCCTATGGGGAAAATCAGTCCCGCGTTGCTGCCCGGGTCTTGCCTTTGGAAAAGCTGCGCGCCAAGAACCCCAGCCCGGAGGCTCGGGAGATGCTGGACAGCGCCTTACGCCGCTTATCCTCCGGGGACCCTGCAAATCTGCGCTGGCTGCCAGTCATGACGCGTACCCAGGAATGGGTGGTGCTGCTGGATACGCAACAGGGCATGCAGCCCATGGCCTACTTGCCACTGCAGGGATTCTGAAGATCACCTCCCAGGCGGAGGATCGTCCGGGTTCCTCGGTCGATGAGGCAAAACCGCTGTAAACAAACGTTTTCCAAGAGGCATCACCAGCAGCAACAAAATCAACCAGAATAGCCCTTGCGAGATCCACGAGAGCACTTGTCCAGCCCACGGCCGCCGCCACTCGAAAGGCTGCCGGGCAATGAAGTTTTTTGCCGCTTGCCGCTGCACCGGATCATCCATGCGAAAGCCATCACCAGGCTTGCAGCCGTTTTCACGGGGATGTATCAGGCAAGCGGGGTTGAAAATAAGGCTTTGCCCCGATGCATCAACAGACAGTGCCGATTCGGAGCGCAAGCGATCGATTTGCGGGAAGGCCTCCAGTCGATACCCGTAAAGCGGGTTGTAGCAAAAACCCTGTGAAGCGCCATCCAGCATGGTGTCATTGCGCGCAAGGCCGCGCTCAGGCGAAGCCTCCACCCGGTCGATTGGCACGGGCTTCCCGGTTTGGAGCGACCGGGCATGGGCTTGCAATATCGGTTTGGGGTCATAGGACTGAAAGCCGGGATGGAGATAGTAGCCCACCGGTGCCATGGCGGGCCCGAGCCAAATGACGACGGCAGCAGCCACCGCCCAGGCCTCTTGGCGCTGCGTGGGCAGCCGCGCCAGCACTGCCTGGATGGGCCACACCAGCAGCCATTGCATCAAGGGCAGGTAGATGACAATCCAGCGCATTGGCCACGTTGCGCTGTTAAGAATGGGAATTTGCTTGAGCAGATCACGCACTGCCCCCTGGTTCCAAAGCAACAGAGGCGGCAGCATGCAGAGCAGAAATACGAGGATGCCGACACCATATTTCTGAGCACGACTGCCGGGCACATCCCTTGGCTCCGGATGATCGTTGCGACGAAGCCAGAGCAGCATGGCCACAGACATCAGTGTCACTGCCAACGCGCCCAGACCAAATTCCAATGCCCATTCGTGTGGCAGAACACCAAACTGCACATTGGACAGACGGCGTTCGCCAAAATGTGCAGTCCATTCTGACGGGAGAAGCAATGCCATCAAGGGTGCAATCATTGCGTCATGCAGCGATGCAAAGCCGGGCATGCCATAAAAATCACGCGGAAAATTGCGCATCAGGCTGGCGGCTTCGTATAGCTTGGAGCCATTGAGCAAGATGGCCACGATTCCACCCATGATTGCGCGCGCAAACAGCTGCGCCACGGGCACTCTCCCGGCCAAGGCAAGCACCAAACACAGCAGCATGGCCCCCAGAAACGCAGGCACCATCATTCCTGCAAAACCGAAGTGCAACCATGCTGTAAGCAGCAGAGCACACCCCAGGGCCGGCCCCAAGATCCGTGCGCGCCAATTTGCTGTTGCCCTGGTGCGCCAACATAGCGCCAATACCAGCCATACCCACAGATACAGTGGCTGATATGCGACTTCGCCCACTGCCGAGCGCATGGGCATGAACGCGTTCGCCATGCCCAGCAGGGCAAAAAGCATCGAGGCAGCGGGCAGCCAGCCGAAGACCCGCCGCGACAGCAGATAGCCCCCCCAGTAAGCCACCGCGGCAAACACCAGCGCACTGGCTTCGGTGGCCTGGAAGGGGTCGAGCACCAGGGCCAGCCACTGGAACGGCGCATAGAAGCTTGCCTGGGGATCGGCAAAAAAAGCTGCCCCCGCACACCAGGCCGGAGTGAACCACGGGGGATTGAGCAGCCCGGCCCAACCGTTGGTCTGCAACCAGAAGCGCCCCTCCAGCATGGCGGGCGCCGATGCGGCGAAATCATGCCCCAGGTGCTCCAGGCTTGCATAGAAAGGCTTGGCAAGCACGTGGTGGAACACCAGCAGCCCGATGAGGAATGCCAGCCATGCCGGACCCGTGCCGCGCAGCGGAGCCGATAGGTTCCGGCCCAGTTGACGCATGCTGAAAGGGGGGGCGGGATCCCTCTGCATGCCAGTGCCGTCCATGTCTTTGTGCCGCGTCATCTGCTATCGAGCCTCGGTGGGTTGCGCTTGCGATCATCCCCGCCAGTGCCAGCCTCTTGATGGGGTTGCAAGCGGAGCGCCAGCCAGCCGCCATGCTCGAAATGCTCCGACACGGAGTAGACCGCCAAAAAATCGGCCGCCAGTTCCTTGTTGCCGCGCGTGCCGAGCACCAGCCAGCCCCCGTTCTTGAACCTTGCACTGGTGTACCGCAGGATGTCCCTGCGGACCGCGCTGGGGACATAGCCGTAGTTGCTGAGAGGATGCAGGCCATGCCACACGCCTTCGCTTCCCAGGGATTCGATGTTGACGGCCCCTTCCGCATCGATGACCGAGAAAGGCTCGTGCCGCACATTGCGGATGTGGTCCGCTATCTGCCCCAGTGCCGCGTTGGGCGCCGCCCGGAACGACATCGAAGTGCTCCACGCGTTGAGCTTTGGCGGTGCGAACGGTTGGTGGAAATTCGCGCCGAAGAACGGCAGATATGCAACCAGCAGGAACAAGCCCAGCAACGATGTTGATGCGATAGACCCCTGGCGGCTGCCCGCAATCGCGGCCAGCAGGATCGCGGCTGCGGGCATCAGGTTGATGATGTTGTTCTCGTGGCTTCTGCCAAGGAAGTAGGAAAAGAAGGCCAGTAGCGCCACGCTGCACAAGCGGATATGGCGCGCATCGTCGTCCTGCGAGGCATCGATTCCAAGCGCCGCCAGTGCCAGCGACGTAAGCAACACGATCCACCATATTGCTCCGGCCCAGTTGATCGGCAGCAGGCCTGGAGGATTCAGAAGATACAGGCCGAACAGCCGGGGATTGGGCGTTGTGCCGAATACCGCGTAGAAAACCACGCAGAAGATCAGTCCGACGCACAGCAGTGCCAGCAGGGCCTGGACCGCCACCGTGGCCAGGGCCAGCAACTTCGGCTGCGGTGTCTCCCACCTGCGCCACAGCTGGTTCGACCAGTAAATCAACGCACTGTAGTAGATGCCCTCGATAGACCACAGCGAGCAGGCGGCCCACAGCAGGAACGCGCCGCGCCGTGCATCCGGGTGCTTGATCATCAGCCACATCAGAACAATGGCCGGAGCAAACCGGAATCCGAACGTGGATGGGGCGATCAGGGGAGAACCTACCTGCGATGGCAACGAGACCCATAAAAGGCATGTAGCCAGGGCGCACAGGCCGACGGTTGCACATTCGATGGTGCTGAGGTTCTTCCTGACCAGGAACAGACACAGGTCGACGACGATATAGATTCCGACCAGGGTGAAGAGCAGTGCCAGCCAGTACATGCGGTCGAACCCGCCAGGCACTGCGGCGGCCAACAGGGTCAGGGTCGGGCCCAGGCCGTATTGCAAGGGAATATCGACAAAAGGAACGAGGCCGGATTTCACGGCCTCAGCCGAGCCGAGGTAGGCCCCCCAGTGGTGCCAGGCCATCGACAGATGGGAGCGGACCTCGACCGCTCTCCAGTGGATGTAGATCAGTGCCAACCCAGTGCAGAAGGCCGGCCAGAGCTTCAGCGATTTTTCCTTGACGGCCTCTCGGGGAACGCGCCGCAGCCCCATGCAGCCGATGGCGATGGCACCAGCCAGCGCAAGCTCGGCTGCCGAAAAATCCCCGCCTTTACGCCACCACAGCAGCAGCGAGAAGGTATTCGCGGCCAGCAACAGGAGCAGGTAGCCGGCCAACTTGCGGTCCTGCTGGCCCAGTAAAAGCCATGCAGCGCCTGCCACGATGCCGTTGAGTATCAGGATGCCGGCCGCGCTCTGCAGAAACGGCATGGCCACCAGGGGCAGGCTCGCCACAGCAGCGACCAGTACCACCCACCGAGAATGCCGGCGCAGTGCTGCTCTCAAGGGCGGGCCAAGAATCACCGGTGAAAACACCACCAGTGCCAGCAAAAGCGCATAGCCAGCCAAGGCCGAAATTTTGCTTTCCATGATTCAGACGCTTTTCATCAGGGATAGTGGGTGTCTTCTGGGGTGTCCGGTTTTCTGGAAAAAACCAGCCCCTTCATCAACGCATACGACAGCAGCGACATCGGCGGGGTCAGAACCAGCTGGGCAAGAATCGGGTGCGCGATCCACGTCCTCAGCCAGTGCAGGCAGCAGAGATTCGTGAGGTAGATGATCGCGTAGGCAAGGATGAAGCGCGGCAACCTCTTGAGGGCCAGGTCCCTGAAGGCATAGGCGCTGATGGTGAAAAAGTTGAACAGCACGGCTGCAATGAGCCCAAGCAACAGGGCTAGCCAGGGGGGCGCCTGTGCCAGGATGAAGAGCGAATAGGCGGCCAAGCCAAACAGGGTGTTGACGCTGCCAGCAATCAGGAATCGCAGGAAGACGCCGATATCCTGGCGCTTCATGGCATGGGCAGATAGCCGAACGAAATCATGTTGCCGACGTTGAAGCCCAGTTTGCGGTCGGCCAGACCCAACCGGGACAGGGTCGTGGTCAGGGCCTGCTTGCTGCCCAGGCCGATGGGTAACAGCCGCGTCCAGTAACGCAGTGCGTACCGGTTGCGGAAACTGTCAACCTGGACATCCGTGAAGCCGTGGCCCTCCAGCAGGCGGCGGATGCTGCGTGGGGAAAAGAGCTGCATGTGCTCGATGTCGATGATGGGCGAGCGTCTTCCCAACAGGCGATTGACGATGCTGCGGTAGTCGTGTGTGACGAAGGCTACCGCCCCACCGGGCCGCAGTAGCCGGCTGGCTGCTCCCGTGATTTCCTGCGGATCGCGGACGTGTTCGAGCGTCATGAAGCAGCAAATGAAGTCGAAGGACGCTGGCGCAAAATCGCTTTCCAGGAAGATACTTTCCCGAATCCAGCCCTTGCGATGGGCCGGGGCCGCCGCAATGGCGGCACCTGACGGTTCCACGCCTTGCAAGCTTGCAAAGCCGTGAGCGCGCAGGGCCTCCAGGAAGACACCCGTGCCCGTGCCGATCTCCAGCGCGGCCTGCTTGTGCGGCAGGCGTTTCAGCACAGGCTGGACGGCACGGATGTAGGCGGCCGACGCATCGTCCGCCTCCTGCGCGCTGTCGAAGTCCGAAACATGGTACGCATGCGCCAGCACGGCCTGGTCGGGTGGATTGTCTGCGTAGACCAGGTCGCAGTCCGGACATTGGACGAGCCGGTGGGACATGAACTCCGGAATCTTGCGCGACGCGAAACTGAAGGCCGACATCTTGGCAGGATCTATGCTTTGTGCCCGGAACAGGCGGGCGGTTGAGGCGGGAGCGTTGCAGACCGGACAGGCGCGTTGGGACATGATGGTGTAGTGCGCAAAATGGAGCCGTAGGCTCAGCCTGCCTTACCGTCGGGGAGCAGTTCGACGACTTTGCCGTCGCGGATCAAGGCCGACCGGATCAGGCGCGGGCGGCCTTTCACTTCCGCCATGATCTTGGCTACGTATTCACCGACCAGGCCGATGGCGAACAGGTTGAGCGAACCGAAGAACAGCGTCGTGATCAACACGGTGGTGATGCCGCGCGGAGCAATCTCGGGATAGAGAATGCGCAGCACGGCCATCACGATGGCTGCCAGCACGGACAGGCCCAGCAGCACCACGCCTGCAGCGGTCAACATGGTCAGCGGAGTATCGCTGAAAGAGAAGATCCCTTTCTTGGCCCACCCGATGTTCTTCAACAGGTTGTTGGTCGAAACGCCGAACATCCGTTCCGGGCGGACGTAGTCCACGCCCGTCTGCCGGAAGCCCACGTAGGCGCGCAGGCCGCGCAGGAACAGGTCGCGTTCCGGGCAGTTGAGCAGCCAAGACACGACACGCCTGTCCATCAACGAAAAATCACCAGCGTCGTGGGGAATCGGCACATAGCTGAACGCCGCGAACACGCGATAGAAGCCCTTGTACATGAGGCCCCAGAAAAGCGGCATCTCACGCTTCACGCGGCGGCCGTAGACCACGTCCCAGCCTTGCTCCATCTTCTGGTGGAACTGCTCGATCAGCTCGGGCGGGTCTTGCAGATCGCCATCCAGCAGCACTACCGCCTCCTTGGAGCACAGCTCCATGCCGCTGCGAAACGCCATCTGCGAGCCGAAGTTGCGCGAATGCGTGATGCCGAGAACGGCAGGGTCCTTGTCGCTGATCGCGCGGATCACCTCCGCACTATTGTCCGGGCTGCCATCGTTGACAAAGATGATCTCGTAGGGCACCCCGATCTTGCGGAACACCGCCGTCAGGCGCTCGTGCATGAACGGGATGGCCTGCGCATCCTTGTAGCATGCCACGATGGCTGAAATACCGCGCTTGCCTTCCGGCATGTGCGCCTTGGTGTGGGAGTGCAAGTCTTTTTCGCTCAGGCCAGCCACCCACTGCGCCATGCGTTGCAAGCCATCGCCGATGAGCGTGCTGGCTTGCCAGTCGAGAACGTCGCGCGCCTTGTCGGAGTTGGAGAACCAGTCCGGCATGTCCCATGCACGGCCCTGCATCGACTCGAAGCGGGGTGACTCCTGGAGGTTGAACTCCTGCCGTGCAATGTCCGCCAGCTCACCAATGGTGGTCTTAGTCCCGCTGCCGATGTTGAAGTCTTCTCCATAGATGCCGGGGTTCATCTTGGCTGCTGCTTTGACGAAGGCTTCACATACGTCCTGGACGTAGACAAAATCCCGCGAGATTTCGGGTGAGACGAACGGCGGGTAGGTCCCAGTGAGCGCCTTGGCGACCAGATTGGGTATCAGCCGTGAGGTGTCTTCGAGCGGCCCGTACACGGAATACAGGCGCAGGTTGACGCAGGGGAACGCACGGTGCTTGCCCGCATAGCGCAGATAGCTTGCGATCGCGACCTTGGATGCGGCGTAGTCGCTGTTGGGAATGCACAGGTCGGATTCCCGGGGGCCGGCCGAATTGCTGCCGTATTCCGACGAACTGCCCGCATGGACGTAGGCGGCAAAAGGGCGGTCGCCGATTTCCGAGATCAGATTGATGATCGACTGGAAATTCGTCTGATAGATGAGCCGCGAGTCTTTTTCGAAGGAATACGCGCCGTAGGCAATGCAGTCGAAGATCGTGCGGGGCTGGATCGACGACACCAAGTTGCGTGTCTCGGCCGAGTCATTCAAGTCGGCTTCGATGACGAATTCGTCAGAAACGGACGCGAGGCGCCAACCCTTTTCCCGTTTGACGCAGGCAAACACGTCCTTGCGGTAGGCGTGGATCATGTGGAACAGGTTCGCGCCGACGAAGCCCGATGCGCCAGCCACCAGGATGGGGCCCTGAAGGGCGCGAATATAGGAGGCGATATCCGTCACGTACGCGCCCCGCCGTGCTGTAGCGCGTCCAACAGGCTTTGCGGGTCCAGGCGCGACTTCCTGCGCAAGAAGCCTTGCGATCCGTAGGTGTCGTAGACGTGCGACAGGGCATGCAGGTGCACAAAGCGCCGCACGGCAATACCTTCGCGTAAAAACAGGGTAGCAAGCCCCATTCCTGCTCCTCCATTGGCCACGTGTTCTTCGGCGACGCACACCATGTCGGCTGCCTGCAGCTGTGTAATCAGCGCAGACGGCATGGCGGCCGGATCCGCAGGCAACTCTGCGAGCGCCCAGAGATTCGGCCGGTCTGCGTCGGGCAGTGCCTGGAGCGTTGCAATGTACGTGCCTGCCAGCGGGCCTGCGGCGATGACGACGGCTTTGCCCCGCCCCGACACCAGTTGGCGCCAGGGCGCGTACGCCGGAACCCCATATCCTTGGGGTGGCTCGCCTCGTCCAAGGCGGAGGTAGGCGGCGTAGGACCAGGCCGCGGCGGCCTCGACCGCTGCGGGAACATCCTCGTCGAACACCGGGCAGTACACGCGCAGGTGGTCGAGCGTGAGCAGGACGCCGTAGTCCTCGATGGCATGGTGAGTCGGCCCCATCACGCCATAGCCATAACCACCGCCGTTACCAACCAGTTTCACCGGGAGATCATGAAAAGTAACGTCGTTACGAATCTGCTCAAACGGTCGCGCATAGCAAAAAGGCGCGATGCTGTAGACCCAGGTTTCAAACCCCGCACGGCACAACGCGGCTGCGACGCTCACCATGTTTTGTTCCGATACGCCTGCGTTGACGAACATCTCACCCAGAGCCTCAGCTAAGGGCTCAAGCGCCATAAAGCCCAAATCGCCCGTAAGAAACGCCATGTCTGGCTTCACGCTACGGGCAACCATCGCATCGCAAAACTGCTTTCTCATTCGCTCAGCTCCGCAAGGGCAATGTCTAAGCTAGCAGCATCTATGGGCAAATAATGCCACTCCATGCGGTTTTCCATGAAGGAAACTCCCTTACCTTTCACTGTATTCATGATCACCACGTGAACACCATTCACCCTTGTCAAACACGCGCTACGAATCGCATCAAGGTCATGCCCATCAATTGTTGAAACTATTGCGCCAAACCCGCGCAACCTGTCTCCAAGAGGCGCCATGGAAGCAACCTCGCTTGTAGTGCCAAAACCTTGCAGTCCGTTGTGATCCACCAGCACCGTCAGGTTAGCTAACTTGTGATGGCAAGCGAAGATTAGTCCCTCCCAGGTAGATCCTTCCTGCCACTCACCATCGGATGTTAGGCAATACACACGCGGCAAGTCTGCGCGCTCTTCCTTGCGCAAGGTCTCGGCAAACGCAGTGCCCGCCGCAAGCGACAATCCATGCCCGAGGCTGCCGGTTGCAAAAAGGATCTCGTCATGGCCCTTGGTGGGCGGGTGACCTGGTAGCAGCGTGTCATCTTTATGAAAAGATGCGAGCCGCGCGGCGTCCAAACGACCGCTACTCCATAGTGCTATGTAGAGAGCGCCTGCCGAATGCCCTTTTGACAGTATGAATTTGTCGGTACCTCTGAGACAGTCGTGAAAAAGCACCAATAGACAATCTATCGCGGATAGATTTCCACCGATGTGACCGACCCCGCTCTCATGATGCATGCGCAAGAGGCGGCATCGCGCTGCGGTCGCCACAGCGTTGTTCACGAGCATTTCCATATGAATCCTTCTGGCTCAACACCGTTCTCCGCGTGGCCAGTATAGTTTGTCACGATGCGGCAGACTGCTGCCTGCGGAGTCCACCAAACGCCGTTTACGACAAAGTCTTCCCGTGTCTGAACACTTCAAGCCCATTCCCGTTGCTGCCCCCGTGGTATCTCCACTGAAATTTTTCGTACGCTGTGTGGTCGACTTGCAGCTTGCTACGATCGTAAAGGCATTGCGCCCCACAATTGCAGCGCTACCGCCAGGAAGGGTGATCGATGTTGGGGCGGGTCAATCCCCGTGGCGTGAATGGCTGCCGACGGGAAGTACCTATACCGGGCTGGACATTGCAGTAGCGGATCAGTTCGGAATGACAGCGAAGGACGACATAATCTTCTACGATGGCGGAGCGTTCCCATTTCCCCCGGGATGTTTTGATACCGCCTTGTGCATCGAAGTATTGGAGCACGCGCAAAACCCTGAATACTTGTTACGCGAAATTGCGCGAACACTCCGTGCCGGAGGTACATTGATACTTTCCGTGCCATGGTCAGCCCGACGGCATCATATTCCCTTCGATTTCCACCGGTTTACGCGCGAGCGGCTGGCAGCGTTGCTGTCGGAAGCCGGATTTGACCAAGTGGAGATTCAGGAGCGTGGAGATGACATTGCCGTGATAGCTAATAAGCTGCTCGTGGTGACAATGCGCCTTGCGAAAGCTGTGTCACTCAGGAATTTCTTTCTAAGCATCCCGCTCGCCTTGATTTTTGGAGGGCTGTCTTTTCTCATGCTCGTATTGGCTCATATATCAATGGCACTTGACCTGGGTTCACGCGAGGACCCGCTCGGCTATTTCTGCATCGCGCGTAAGGCTCCTATCTAAGCCGCCAGCCGAGCCCCATGCAAGTCGCCCTTCTCTACGCGCTTCTGTCTATGACAGCCACCGCAGCCAACATTGGGTCCCAAGATGTATTACTACGCCTTTATGGCGGGCCGGGGCATTTATGGGCCTCCGTGTTCTTTGGCACTGCTGTGGGGCTGGTGCTGAAATATGTTTTGGACCAGCGCTACATCTTCCGCTTCCGGGCACGCGATGCTGCGCATGATGGCCGCACCTTCGCCCTGTACGCCGCCATAGGGTTGGCAACAACGGCCATCTTCTGGGGCTTTGAATTTGCCTTTCATGCCTGGTTCGATGGCTCGCGCAGTATGCGCTATCTGGGCGGCGCCATCGGCTTGTCGCTGGGCTATGCCGTCAAATACCAGATGGACAAGCGCTACGTCTTCACTGGGTCGGCAGCATGATTCCTGTCCGCTCCTGGGGGCGGCTAAATGCTGGTGCGCATCATGTTGTTCCTCTGCACGACCCAGCGCGCGTTTAGCGCGAACTGCAAGCACACGGCCCTGGCATCGCCTACGGCAACGGACGTAGCTATGGAGACGTATGCTTCAATCCCGGCGGGGTCTTGTGGCATACGGCCGGGCTGGACTCTCTGAGCCACTGGAACCCGGATACGGAGTGCCGGCCTGCGAGGCTGGTGTGCTCCTGCAAGACATCCAACGCCTTTGGGAGCCCCGGGGCTGGATGTTGCCTGTCACGCCGGGCACTCTGCTGATAACGGTGGGGGCGCTATTGCCAACGACTTGCATGGCAAGAATCACTACGCCTTGGGCAGCTTTGGCGACCATGTGCTGAGGCTGTGGCTGGCACGCAGCAATGGCGAGTTGATCGAATGCAGTCCCACCCAGCAGCTCCCCTGGTTTGCCACTACCGTGGGCGGAATGGGGCTGACCGGCGTAATCGTGCACGCCGAACTGCAACTACGCAGCGTGGCCGGCCCATTGCTGGATACCGAAACCATTCCGTACGGCGGCCTAGACGAGTTCTTTGCGCTGGCTGATGGCAGCGAGGCGGGTTGAGAGCACACCGTGGGGTGGATCGACTGCCTTGCGGGTAGCACTTCCTCGCACATACGTGGCATCTTCATGCGGGCGAATCCCTCGGCGGCCACACGGGGGCCTATGCCTCAGGCACGAGAGCGGCACATGCCATTCACACGGCCCGTCTCGCTGATCAACCCGCTGGCGCTCCGGCTTCTCAATGCCGTCACTACCATCTGCAGCGCAGACGGGGGGGGCCAGGCGCTGCAGCACTACGAGCCGTTTTCATATCCGCTGGACGGATTGCTGGAGTGGAATCGCATGTACGGCCCGCGTGGCTTCTACCAATACCAGAGTGTGGTGCCTCCTCATGCGAGGCTGGACGCCACCCGTGCCATGCTGCACGAGATTGCGCGCAGCTGCGAGGGCTCTTTTCTGGCCGTGCGCAAGACGTTTGGCCAGCGCAGTGCACGGGGCATGTTGAGTTCTCCACGGCCAGGAACGAGTCTGGCGCTGGATTTTCCCAACCGGGACGAGCGCACCTTGCGCTTGTTCGACCGCCTGGATGCTATCGTCCTAGAAGCGGACGGTGCCTTGTATCCAGCGAAGGACTCGCGCATGCCTCCCCACGTCTTTGAGGCTGGCTATCCACGCTTGCATGAGTTTTTGCCGATGCGCGATGCGGGCATGTCACCGCCATGTCGCGACGGCTTTTCGGGAGTTGCGCTTGAAACCATCCGACTCGCAGCTTGTGCAGACACCTTCACAACAAAGGCGCATCGTCGTCGTGGGTGCGACTTCGGCCATTGCCGAACACTGCGCGCGTTTGTGGGTATGGCATGACGCCGCCGATCTGATGCTCATCGGACGCGACGACGAGCGCCTGCGCCGCGTGGCCGACGATCTTGCCGTACGCTCCCCCGCTTCCCGTATCGAATGCCTAAGCGCTGACTTTACCGATGACGCAGCCATCGAGCGTGTAGTGGCCGCTGCCTGTACCCGAGGAAAATTCGATGTCGTATTGATCGCCCACGGCGCGCTGCCCGACCAGGCGGCCTGTCAATCCGATTTGCGTGCATGCCACAACGCCCTGACGATCAATGGCGTCTCGCCCGCATTGTTCGCTGAAGCCTTTGTCTCTCGCATGCACAGCGCTGGTCCGGCCAGTGTGGTTTTGATCGGCTCGGTGGCAGGAGATCGGGGCCGGCAAGGGCTTGCTGGACCGCTATGCGCAGGGTTTGCGGCACTGGCTGGCATTGGGTTGCAGCGCCCTGAAGATAATACTGGTCAAGCTAGGCCCAGCAGCCACTCCCATGACGGCACACTTGGTCGCCCAAGGCCAGGCGCTGGCGCCTGTAGAGGCGGTGGCCCAGGCAATCATTACGGGGGTGGCGCAAGGCCGTGCCGTGATTTACGCACCGGGCAAGTGGCGCATCATCATGCTGGTGATTCGCTCCTTGCCCAGCATGATCTTCCATCGACTGAAAATCTGAACGATGGGAATAGATGTGACCTGGCTGAAATACCAATGAGCCGATGCCAATATGCGCCCTGTGAGCTGGTTGCCCCCGGGATGGAGCCGGCCGTGATGGATACCATCAGGAAACTGCGATGAGCCAGTTGCCTGGACTATGGAAACTGGTGCGGCCACGACAATGGATCAAGAACAGTTTCGTACTGGCGCCACTCGTGTTCGCAGGAGAGTTTGCGAACCGGCATGCCATTAGACAGGCGCTGCTTGCAATGGTGTTGTTCTGCGTTGCATCCTCAGATGCGTGTTTACGATCTCCCGCTGTCAGACAATAGGCGGGTGAGAAGAAAGCCGTACCCGAGCGACATCAGTCGAGAGAAGTTTGCCGAGATAGAGCCGTTGCTGCGCAGTGTTCGGCGCAGCACCAAGCCCGTGAAGCTGGACCTGTATGAGGTGTTCTGCGCGTTGCTGTACCTGCTGCGCACGGGCTGCCAATGGCGCTTTCTACCGCCGGAGTTTCCCAAGTGGCAAAACGTCTATGCGTACTGGCGCAAGTGGAGCGAATCTGACCAGCACGGTGCGAGCGTGCTGGAGCGGGCTTTAAAATAATCAGGTAGGCGCGGCCCGCGCGAGACTGGGGCGCAACGCCTGCAGCGGGTTCTTGATCGTGGACGCGCAGAGCGTGAAGAACACGGACACGGCGGCCTTGAAGGGCTATGACGCGGGCAAGAAGGTCTCGGGCATCAAACGCCTCATCGCGGTGGATACGCAAGGGCTGCCGCACGCGGTGGCGGTGACGACGGCGGAGGTGACGACGGCGGAGGTGACGGATCGCAAGGGAGCACTGCTGGCGCTCAAGCGCTGCAAGCGCGGCCTGAAACGGGTGCAAAGCGTGCTTTGCGACAGCGGCTATGTGGGCCAGCCCTTCGCGCAGGGCGTGCAGGAGATCCTGGGCGAGCATGTGACGGTGCAGATCGCCAAGAGGAGCGAACTGCACACCTTCAAGGTCATGCCCAAGCGCTGGATCGTCGAGCGCAGCTTCGCTTGGCTGGACAAGAACAGGAGGCTATGGAAGAACTGCGAGCGCTGGCTCAACACCAGCTTGCAGTTCGTGCATCTGGCATTCCTGGCTCTGCTACTCAGTCCGCCCTGAACAATCTGGTTTTCAGTTGAGTTCAACGTGACGCGGGGTCGCACTGGGCACGAGGGCCGTCACAAGCGCCGACAGGTCGAAACCGAACCGGGCGCAAAGAAGCCGCAGCTTCGCCAGGATCAGCCTCAGGTTGTGCCCGGCTCCGCACATCACCGCATGCAGCGCATCGCCCAACGCGCCCTTGAGCGGGTTTCGGCCCAGGCGACCGTCCATCTTCATGTGACCGATCGCCGGCTCAATCGCGCTGCGTCGATGGATCATCGCCTTCAAGGCCCGCGTGATGCCTCGCTTCTGGCCCGAGCGCAGGATGCGCACCCCTTCGATCTCCACGCCCCGATAGCCCTTGTCCACGATCGCGATGGTCGGCTTGCGATCGGCCAGGATGGCGACCTGCTCCAGCGTTTCTTCCAACGTATGACCGTCGTACGGATTGCCCGGCATGCTGCGCATGCCCACCACCAGCCCTTCCTTCAAGGTCGTGGCGATGCTGACCTTCACGCCGAACTCGTAGGGCGTTCGGGCCTTGCCCTTGCTGATGCATTCGACCTCGGGGGCATGCAGCGCGTAGAGCTTGTTCTTGTCTTTCGTGCACTGAGTGAGGATGCGGCCCGTGCGCGCCAGCAGGTCACCGAGCTTTGCCTTTGACTGTTCGGGCAAGCGCTCCAATTGGCGCGCCACTTCGCGCTGCACGCGACCCACGCGCGTGCGCAAGGTGCGCACGGCGTTCCTCATGCGCTTGAACTGCTTGGCGTGGGCATAGCGGCCGATCTGCGCAGCCAGCCTCGGGGCGATCCGGTTGTAGTTCTGGCGCAGAGCAATGCCATGTTCCTCGGCCACCTTCACCAGGTGCTGGCAGTGCGGGTCGGCCGCGGCCAGAGGTGAAGGACACGGCGAAGGTGCGCTCGATCTCGGCCCAATCGATCAGGCCGGCCAGGCGCACCAGCGGATGGCGTATGTTGATCAATTCGTCGAGTCGGGAGACGAACAGATCGTCAGTCTCGGGCGCTGCGGGCTTGGGTCCCATCGTTCAAACCTCGTCGGAATTTGCAAGGAAACGGCGTTCTACAACGATCTACCTTGCAAGTCGTGCGCCAGGGAAATCCCGGAATCTCAAACAGGATCAAGGGCTTGCGCTTTGTTCAGGACGGACTACTCAGGAGATCGTAAACACGTTCTCAGCGGTCTACATAGTCAATGGCGTCCGGGATATTGATCGTGACCGACGCCACGCCAAGAAGCGCCACACCCGCCCACTGGCCTCGGGCGCTGCGTCGGTACCGGCCGCACTGACGCTGCTTGCCTTGCTGTACGGCGTGCTGGTGCTGGGATGGTTCGTGCAACCAGCCGCAGTTGCCGTGATCTGCGGCTACGTGGCGCTTAACCTGACCTACAGCTTCTGACTCAAGCACCAGCCGATACAGGACATCTTCAGCATCGCTTTCGGCTTCGTGCTGCGTGTGTATGCGGGCGCGTAGGCCCTGGCAGTGCCCGTGTCGTCCTGGATGTTTGTGACCACGCTGTGTATCGCGTTGTATTTGGCAGCTATCAAGCGGCGACAAGAGATAAGCCAGAGCGGCAGCGAAGGGCGTGAGGTGTTACCGCGCTATACGGGGCGCTGGTGGATCGCTATGCCGAGATGGCGGCTATAGGGGCGTTAGTGTTCTACAGCATGTTTGTCATGGCAACGCAGCCCGCGCTGGTGATTACCGTGCCAGTGGTGTTGTTCGGACTGTTTCGCTGCTGGTACGTGGTCGAAAAACTCGATGGTGGTGAATCACCAACTGACGCCTTGCTCGCGGACGGACCCTGCTGGCAACGGTGGTGATTTGGATGGGGGCGTGCTTTTGGGTTCTTTGGCCTACGGTCCAGGGGTGATATTTGAATTGGTCCTATGTTTTGACACCACTCCTCGCTTGGCTGGTGGCAGGCGTGCTGAAGTTCGCCATCAATAGCCTGCGGGCCAGCAAATTGGCGTTCGGGTAAATTGGCTAAGGGGGGTTGCCGAGCAATCACAGTGCCATCCTCAGCAGCATGGCCGCTCTGATTGCATTGCGGGAAGGGGTGGACAATCCATCCTTTGGCGTTGCACTGACGCTGGCGTTCATCGTCATTCTGGATGCGGGCAGCTTGCGGCGCCTAGTTGGCAAACAGACTGAGATCATCAACCGCTTAGCAGGTCAAGACAAGAGGCGTACGCCCTTGCGTGAGCGCATGGGGCACTCTCGACTGGAAATTGCTGCGGGGATCCTTGTTGGTTTAGCAGTAGCTGCAGCAGTACAGGCTTCGCTAGCAGGATTTGGGTGACATGCCGCCGTGTGCAGAAGCCTCCCAGGCGGAATCAATCCTTCAAAAAACTCCCTGACTTTCCCCCGTGTTTTTCCAGCACGCAAATACCACCTATTTCCATGCGCTTGTCCACTGCCTTGCACATGTCATAGATCGTTAGCAAAGCCACTTGCACGGCTGTAAGCGCCTCCATCTCTACCCCCGTCGGTCCTACCGTTTCTACGGTGGCAATACATTGCACGGCCTGGTCGGCAGGGGCCAGATCAAACTCCACAGCCACCCGTGTGAGACTCAAAGGATGGCATAGTGGGATGAGGTCGCTCGTTTTTTTTGCGGCCATGATGCCTGCGATACGAGCGACACCGAGCACATCGCCTTTCCTGGCTGTACCACTTGCAATGAGCGTCCGCGTGGCAGGCTGCATGGTGATACGGCCCGTGGCAACTGCGATGCGATGGGTGGCAAGCTTGCTCCCCACGTCTACCATGTGGGCTTGGCCTTGGGCGTCGAAGTGAGTCAGTCGGGTGGTCATTGGCCGGGTCGCGAAACATTCTGGAGATCGGGGCATCATACGTCGATGTCGGACCGCCGCCCCAGCCACTCGCCCCATGCCTGATTTCAAGAATTTTCGCCTTTCAGCACCTATTTCCCGTGCTTTTCTGGCGTCCTTATTGATAGCATTTAATACCGTGCAGTTCCCGATAACTGCGGCGGCCCAGGCTTCATTGCCCACACTTGGCGACGGCTTCGACCTGACCACCAGCGCCGAGCGCCGTCTGGGCGACCGCATCATCCGCGAGCTATACCGAGACCCCGATTACATAGACGATCCCATCCTTTCCGAGTATGTGCAAAGTATTTGGCAGCCCTTGATGGCAGCCGCACGCACCCGCGGTGAGCTCTCCGCCGAGTTGGACGAGCGCTTTGCATGGGAAATCCTGCTCGGCAAAGACCGCACCGTGAACGCCTTTGCACTACCCGGCGGCTACCTCGGCGTTCATCTGGGCTTGATCGGCGTGGTCGCCACGCGCGACGAACTTGCCTCGGTACTTGCGCACGAGCTCAGTCACGTCACCCAACGCCACATCTCTCGCCTGATCACACAGCAGAGCAAACAGACACCCCTGATGCTCGGCGCCATGATTCTGGGCGCGCTGGCCGCCAGCAAGAACCCCGGCGCGGCCCAAGCCCTGGTGGTGGGTGGGCAGGCGATGGCGATGCAGAACCAGCTCAATTTCTCACGCGACATGGAGCGAGAAGCAGACCGCATTGGCTACGGGCTGATGGCACCTGCGGGGTTTGCGCCGCAGGGTTTTGTGACGATGTTCGACAAGCTGCAGCAGGCGAACCGCTTGAATGACAACGGTTCGTGGCCCTATTTGCGCAGCCATCCGCTGACCACGGAGCGCATGGCGGACATGCAGTCCCGCGTTCCTCCGAGCACGGCAGCTGCGTCGGTAGCTGCCCCCACCTTGGAGCATGCGATGGTGGCTGCGCGGGCGCGGGTGTTGTCTAACCCGGGCGTGGATGCGCTGCGGCAATGGATGGCGGAGCCGCAGAGCACAGGTTTTGCCAGCCAACCTGCGCCCCGCAAAGCGGCGGCGCTGTATGCGGCAGCGCTGGGCGCCAGCCAGCTCCGGGATTTCCAGGCTGCGCGCACTGCGGTCAAGGGGTTGGAAGATTTGGTGCGGCAAGACACCGCAGCCCACCGCCTAGCGCGCCTGCTGCAAGCGGAAATCGAACTGGCGGCGGGGGACGCGGATGCGGCTTTGAGAACCTTGGCCGATGGCCCTGCCTCCCCAGCGGTCCGCAGGCCCGAACTGGCGCTGCGCACACAATCTTTGCTGCGCACGGGGCGTGCGGCCGAGGGCACCAGCGCGCTGCAGACCTGGGTGGCCACACACCCGCGCGACGCTGCGGCCTGGCAGTGGTTGGCTTCAGCTTGGCAGGCGCAGAACCAACCGCTCAGGGCGGTGCGGGCCGAGGCCGAGGCCCACGCGGCGCGGTACGACTATGCAGCGGCCGTGGACCGTTTCAAGGCGGGGCAGGACTTGGCACGGCGCGGCGGCGTAGATGTGGACCACATCGAAGCGTCCATCATCGACACGCGCCTGCGGGCGACGGAGCTACTTCTTCGAGAACAGACCGCCGAGCGCTGATTCGATCAGCACGCCCAGCAGCGAGTAGATGAGCGAGCCCAGCAGGGCGGCGCCAAAGCCAGCGACGTGGAAGCCGCTCAGCACACTTGCTGCGGCCCAGAACATGAGCGCGTTGATCACGAAGAGAAACAGGCCCACGGTGACGATGGTCACCGGAAGCGTCAGCACCACCAGCACGGGCCGCAGCACCGCATTGAACAGACCGATGACGAAGGCCGCGATGAGGGCGGAGGTGAAGCTTTGCACCTCCACCCCGCTGTAGATGTAAGCCACAAACAGCAGGGCGGCGGCACTGAGCAGCCATTTGATGAGGATTTTCATGGCCAAAGAATAGCACTGGGCCAGTGTTCTGCGCGCCGGCTGAGGACGCGGCCCAGGCAGGCCAGGGGCCCTTCCACCTATTCCAAGGCCAGAGCCCACAGCGCACCGCATCCCGTGATCAGGCTGCCCAGCGCGCCGGGCAACGACGACCAGCGTGGCTTGAGGGGCTGGGGCGCGGTGGCAGTGCCCTGGGCCGCGTCCATCTTGGGGCGGCGTGCGTCCAGCACCTGGGCGGGCGCGGCTTCGGCGGCTTGCAATTGGTCGGTCAATTCAACCAGCGGACCTTTGGCCACCACGGTGGTGACGGAGGCACTGGCGGACGGCAGAAGGGGGACCAGCTGGGCAAACAGTTTGTCAGCCCACTTGGTGCGCCAGTTCTCGCGCGCGCTGTGGCTCACCCATTTGCTGATGCGGTGGGTCATGCGCGGTGCACACGCTACCAGCACCCAGCGGGTGCGGGCGGCAGCGTCGCGCGCCAACAGGGGGGCCAGGATTTGCTGCGCATAGTCTGCGTCGTCCACGTACACGATGACTCTGTCCATAGCAACTCCCGTAAAAGAAACAGAAACAAAGGGGGCACCAGAATTTGGTGGCCCCCTCGCGGGTCAGCCCGTTGCCGGCCCACCGATGGTCGGCGAGCACGGCGTGGGGTTCACCATCAAACTGGATCAGCCTTGCGCGGGCGTTGCCGAGGCGCGGCGTGCCAGCACGGCCTTGCCTGCGGCCAGCACCAGCAGGGCACCGACAACGTGGGAAGCCCAATACATGGTGTCGGAGATGACGGGCATGCCCTTGTCATCCACACCGCCCCACTTGGGCATCCATTCCACGATGGCCGGGTTGACGAAGGCAGGGTCTGTTACCAGCATGCCGCCAGCGATCCAGCCCAGCAGCATACCGCCGAGCGTGATGATCATGGGGAAACGCTCCATCAGCTTGATGACCAGCTGGCTGCCCCAGACGATGATCGGGATAGAGATGAGCAAGCCCAGAACCACCAGCAGGAACTGGTGCTCACCAGCGTTTTGCGCCGCGCCTGCGATGGCGATCACGTTGTCCACGCTCATCACCAAGTCGGCAACGATGATGGTTTTGATGGCGGCGAAGAGCTTATCGCTGCCTTGCACATCGCCATGGCCTTCTTCGTCTGGTGCCAGCAGCTTGATGCCGATCCACACCAGCAGCAAGGCGCCCACAAACTTGAGGAAGGGCAGCGCCAGCAGCGTCATGGCAAAGGCGATCAGGATCACCCGCAGGACGATGGCCCCTGCCGTACCCCAGATGATGCCTTTGGTGCGCTGTGCGGGGGGCAGCTTGCGGCAGGCCAGGGCAATGACCACGGCGTTGTCGCCACCCAGCAGGATGTCGATGATGATGATCTGGCCGAGTGCGATCCAGAATGCGGGCGAAGCCAAAAAGTCCATAAATTCCTCAGTTTCAATGGGCACAAAGGCGGTCTGGCAGCCACTGTAGCGCCGAGTCCGCTCTGCGGATAGAGGGCCTGCGAGGGGCGGATCAAGGGCGTGCCGCAAGGGCTGGGGGTACGAGGGGACGGCCTTGATCAGCCCACAGCGGGGCCCATCAAAGGTCTTGCTCGGCCGAACCAAACACCCAAGTGTGTGGATTCAGCCCGGCCCGCCGGAAGCGTTGCTTCGTATTGACGACGAAACCGATGCCGTGTTTCCGCAGGCGCATGGGGACCAGGCGCTGGGGAGCACGTCGGGAGCTACTCCCCTTCGAAGCAGCGATTGGAACATCGCCCGCGCGCTCGCGCAAGGGCAGACGGATTGTGGATAGTGCTTACGCTCGGCAACACCTGCCTCCTCGCCACAAAAGCCGCGTTGCAGACCCGGGCACCCCGGCAGCACCCGCGGGGGCTGGCGGCTATGATGCGGCCCCTTTGCGCTCCGCGTTCCATGGCTGCCATTCACATCACCGACATCGAAGCTGCGATCAACCATTGGCGCAGCCGCGCTCCGTCGCCAGATGGCGTGGCGCTGGCACCCGAGTTGCGTGCGCTGGGTGAAGCCTACGCGCTGCTTGTCTACGCCAAAGAGGACGCGGTGGATGAAGACCGGTTGGCGCCCGCGGCGCTGGCCGCCTGGCATGCGTGGTACGACACCACGCCTGACACGCCCTGCATCGCCATCTGCTCCACCAGCCAGGGGGACAACCAGTGCAAGGGCTGCGGTCGCAGTTTTGATGAGGTGCAGTTCTGGCCCGCGATGTCGCCCGCTGAAAAACGCACGGTGTGGCGCCGCATCACGCTGGAGCATTCCGCGTGGCGCTTCAACCGGTATGCCGAACGGGCAGCGGAAGGCCCTTCACCCCATCAGAAAGCCAGCGCCACACTGCCTTGAGGCCTATTGAACGGCCGTTGAAGGCCCGTTAAAGGCCGGTTCCGCCGTTGCTGAGACCACGGGTTCTGGGGGGCGGCCTGTACGCGCTGCCCTCAAACCGCTATGGTGGGCCCATGCTGCGCCTTACCCAAGCCCCCAACATCGCCATCGCCACGCTTTGGGCCGACCTGCTGTGCGAGGCCGGCATGACGGCCTCGGTGCAACGGCAATACCTGGGGGCCGCGGCCGGCCACCTGCCGCCTGACCAGTGCCTGCCCGAGATCTGGCTGGACCACGAAGAACATGCCCCGCGTGCTCGGGCGCTGTTGCAAGAGCTGCAAGACATTCCCCAGCGCCACTGGGTCTGCCGCTGTGGCGAAACGGTGGAAGGCGGGTTTGAGCAGTGCTGGCACTGCGGCGCGCTGATGCCACTGGCCTGACATCACTGCGAATTCGATAGCTGTTAGCGCTGACCAGATAAGCGCTAGCGCCTGTTTTCGTTCGATATTTTCACTTCCACCGAACCGGCTCCACATGCACACTGCCTAGCGTGCTGCTCAGCGTGAGGGCGCCCTCCTGCACCGTGGCTTGCAGCTGCATGCTGCGCTCGGCCAACTGGGCCAGCGCCTGAGATGCCTCGGTGGGAATGCGCCACACCTGCAGCTTGTCCAGCCGCGAGAGCTTGTTTTCGATGCCCTTCCACCAGATCTCAGAGGCGTGGTTGAAGCAATACACCACCACCGCGTCGGCCTTGCTGCAGGCCTTGGTCAACGGCTTGTCTTCGGGCTGGCCGACCTCAATCCAGACGCGTTTGCGGCCGGTGAAATCGGTCAGCGATGCATCCGGATCGTCCGGATCGGACAACCCCGCACCAAAGGCCAGCGTGCCGTCGCCATTGCACAGATCGTTGAGCTGGTGCGCCTGGATCGCCAGCGCTGCCAGCCGCACCATCATGCGTTCGTCGGTCTCACTGGGGTGGCGCGCCAACGTGAGGGCGTGGTCGGCGTAGTAGCCGTGGTCGATGTCGGCGATCTGCAGGTTCGCCTTGAAGATGGTGGATTTGATGGCCATGGGTGTATCAAAAACAAGAGCTGCCAGCGCAAGTGATTGCTTGCTTTGGCAGCTCCAGGAGCTTCAAAAGCCCACGCGATGAGCGCAGGCAGCTATCATTTTTCGCTATGCCTTATTGGCGCGTTATCCGCGCGTCATACGCGCCGGGCCAACTCGGCCGCCTTGCCCACGTAGCTGCCGGGCGTCATGACCAGCAGGCGGTCTTTCTCGGCCTGGGGGATTTCCAGCGACTGGATCAAGCCGTGCAGCGCCTCGGCCGTCACGGTCTTGCCACGCGTCACTTCCTTGAGCTTTTCGTAGGCGCCTTGCACACCGAAGCGGCGCATCACCGTCTGGATGGGCTCGGCCAGCACTTCCCAAGAGGCGTCCAGGTCTTCGGCCAGGGCTTCTTCGTTCAGCTCCAGCTTGTTCAACCCGGTCAGCAGCGAGGCGTACGCCAGCGCGGCGTAGCCCAGCGCCACGCCCATGTTGCGCAGCACGGTGCTGTCGGTCAGGTCACGCTGCCAGCGGCTGACGGGCAGCTTCTCGGCCAGGTGCTTGAGCAGCGCGTTGGCCAGGCCCAGGTTGCCTTCGGCGTTCTCGAAGTCGATGGGGTTGACCTTGTGCGGCATGGTGCTGGAGCCGATCTCGCCCGCCTTCAGGCGCTGCTTGAAGTAACCCAAGCTCACGTAGCCCCAGATGTCGCGCGAGAGGTCAATGAGGATGGTGTTGGCGCGTGCCACCGCATCGAACAACTCCGCCATGTAGTCGTGCGGCTCGATCTGGATGCTGTAGGGCTGGAAGGTCAGTCCCAGACCCAGTGGCTCAGGCGTCTCGATGACCTTCTTGCTGAAGGCTTCCCAGTCGAAATCGGGCCAGGCAGACAGGTGGGCGTTGTAGTTGCCCACGGCGCCGTTCATCTTGCCCATGATCTTGACGGCGGCGATCTTCTCGCAGGCCGTTTGCAGGCGCATCAGCACGTTGGCCATTTCCTTGCCCACTGTGGTGGGGCTGGCCGTCTGACCGTGCGTGCGGCTGAGCATGGGCACGTCGGCATAGGCGTGTGCCATTTCGCGCAGTTTCAGCACGATGCGGTCCAGCCCCGGCAGCACGACCTGGTCACGGCCCGAGCGCAGTTGCAGCGCGTGGCTGGTGTTGTTGATGTCTTCGCTGGTGCAGGCGAAGTGCACGAATTCAGCGGCCTTTTCCAGTTCTGGACGGGCTTCGAACTTGCTCTTGATCCAGTACTCCACGGCTTTTACGTCGTGATTTGTTGTTTTTTCGATCTCTTTGATGGCGGCCGAATCGGCTTCCGAGAAGTTCTTGATCAGGCCCAGCAGGTAGGCCCGGGCGCCGGTGGTGAGGGGTTTGAACTCGGCAAAACCCGCGTCGGACAGCGCGATGAACCACGCCACTTCCACCTGCACACGGCGGTGCATGTAGCCGTGCTCGCTCATGATCGGGCGCAGGGCGGCAAGTTTGCTGGCGTAACGGCCGTCAAGCGGCGACAGGGCGGTGATGGTGGACAGGCTCATGGCGCGCAATTGTAGGCGGCGCGCATGCGTCAGCCCCGTGTGGGCCGCTGCCGATAGAATCCAACGCGGATTGACCTGCTTACCCTGCGCACTGGAAGACAAACCATGAAATTGATCGGAGCCATCACCAGCCCTTACGTTCGCAAGGTGCGGATCGTGATGGCCGAAAAGCGGCTCGACTACCAGTTCGTTCAGGAAAACGTCTGGGCCGACGACACCCATATCTCCACCTCCAACCCGCTGGGCAAGGTGCCCTGCCTCGTGATGGAAGGCGGCGAGGCCGTCTTCGACTCGCGCGTGATCGTGGAATACCTCGACACACTCTCGCCCGTGGGCAAGCTGATTCCCGCCCAAGGCCGCGAACGCGCTGAAGTGAAGACCTGGGAGGCCCTGGCCGATGGCGTGATGGATGCCGGTATCCTGGCGCGCCTGGAAGCCACCTGGGTGCACCGCAAGGACAGCGAGCGCAGCCAGGCCTGGATCGACCGCCAGTTGCTCAAGGTGAATGACGGCCTCAAGTCCATGAGCCAGGGCCTGGGCGACAAGCCCTATTGCAGCGGCATCCACCTGAGCCTGTCGGACATCGCCGTGGGTTGCGCGCTGGGCTGGCTGGAGTTCCGCTTCCCTGAAATCAACTGGCGCGCCGAATACCCCAACCTGGGCAAGCTGATGGACAAGCTCATGCAGCGCCCGAGCTTCGCCGATACCAAGCCGTCTTGAGGCCACGCAGCGTCAACGCGCTGCGGATACCCGACTCAACTGCGAGCGCTGCCAAAGCCAGGGCTCACAGGCATCGCGGCGCAGGGACTTGCCCGGGCCTTTGCCCGCGGCGGTGCCGTATGCTACGCAGCTTATGAACGAGACGGTTCAAAAAACTCCCACGACAGTCAAACCTCGCGCCTCGCGCCAGCGCGCAGCCCGCGAAGCTGCCGCCACGCCCGGCGCAGACCGCGTGCGCATCAACGACCCCGACCGCACGATGGCCAACATCCTGCAGGTGGCCACCGCCGAGTTTGCGGACAAGGGCCTGGCGGGCGCCCGCATCGACGAGATCGCCGCGCTGACCAGCACCAGCAAGCGCATGATTTACTACTACTTTGGTAGCAAGGAAGGCTTGTACGTCGCCGTGCTGGAGGAGGCCTACCGTCGCATCCGCAGCATCGAGTCGGAACTGCACCTCGAGGACCTGCCGCCCGAACAGGCGCTGCGCACCTTGGTGGGCTTCACGGTGGACTACCAGCTCGCCAATCCCGATTTCATCCGCCTCGTAATGAACGAGAACATGCACCGGGGCGAGTTCATCAGCCGCTCCACCACCATCCAGCAGCTCAACATTCCGGTCATCCATGCGGTGCGCGACGTGTACGAGCGCGGCGTCGCGTCCGGCGTGTTTCGCCCCGATGTAGACCCGGTGGACCTGCACATGTCCATCTCGGCGCTGTGCTTCTTCAACGTGGCGAACCAGCACACCTTCGGCGCGATCTTCAAGCGCTCGCTGGACACCCCGGCTGCCACGGCGCAGCGCCGCGAATCGATCATCGAAATGATCGTCCGCTTCCTGCGGCCCTGAGTTCATCCCTCTTTTGCAACTCACATCGCGGCTTTTCGCCGCTGCGGGTTTGCACCTAGATTAAATACTAACCAGTTCGTACAAAATTTCTCCAGACCAACCACAACGACTGGAGACACCATGCTTGCAATGGCCGACCGCGTGCTGCGGGGTTACACCCGGGTGCTGGACATTCTGGCGGGTGGCTGTTTGGCGGTGATGGTGGTGTTGGTGTTCGGCAATGTCGTCCTGCGCTATACGTTCAACTCCGGCATCACCGTGTCGGAAGAGCTGTCGCGTTGGCTTTTCGTGTGGCTGACGTTCATGGGCGCCGTGGTGGCTTTGCGGAACCACGGCCATCTGGGCACCGATGTGCTGGTCTCGCGCCTGCCCCTGGCGGGCAAAAAGCTGTGCATGGTCATCGCGCAGGTGGCCATGCTCTACGTCTCCTGGCTGCTGCTGAGCGGCAGCTGGGCACAGATGCTCATCAACTGGGAAACCGAAGCCCCGGTGACCGGCGCGTCGGTGGGCATCTTCTACGCCAGTGGCGTGCTCATGGGCGGCTCGGCCATTGCCATCTTGCTGCGCGACCTGCTGCACACCCTGTTCGGCCACGTGACCGATGACGACCTTGTGATGGTGCAGGAGAGCGAGGAAGTGGCTGCGCTGGAGCTGCATGCATCCCACCCGCACGCTGCGCGTCCTGACGCCGATACGGCCTCGGGCCCAGACCGCCGCTGATCCACCGGCCCCTTGCACGGAATCACTGACCATGACAGTCACCATCTTCCTCGGATCCCTGCTGCTGGCCATGGCCATTGGCGTTCCCATTGCCTATGCGCTGCTCGTTTCGGGTGTGGCGCTGATGTGGCATCTGGACCTTTTCGACGCGCAGATCCTCGCGCAAAACGTGATCAACGGCGCAGACAGCTTTCCACTGCTGGCCGTGCCCTTCTTCATGCTGGCGGGCGAAATCATGAATGTGGGCGGCCTGTCCAAGCGCATCGTGAAGTTTGCGCTGGCCCTGGTGGGCCATGTGCCCGGTGGCCTGGGTTACGTGGCCATCATGGCAGCGGTGATCCTGGCCGCGGTTTCGGGCTCCGCCGTGGCCGACGCGGCAGCACTGGCGTCTTTGCTGTTGCCCATGATGGTGGCGGCAGGCCACAACAAGGAGCGTTCGGCCGGGCTCATTGCCTCGGCCGGCATCATCGCACCGGTCATTCCACCATCCATCGGTTTCGTCATCTTTGGCGTGGCGGCCAACGTGTCCATCAGCAAGCTGTTTCTGGCAGGCATCGTGCCAGGCCTTCTCCTGGGGCTGTCTTTGGCAGTGACCTGGTGGTGGCTGGTGCGGCGCGAAGACGTGGCACCACCAAAGCGCGCCACGCGCGCCGAGCTGCTGGGCGCGCTGCGCGAAGCGGTGTGGGCGCTGGGCCTGCCCATCATCATCCTGGTGGGGTTACGCATGGGAGTGTTCACCCCGACGGAAGCGGCAGTGGTGGCTGCCGTGTATGCGCTGTTTGTGTCCATGGTGGTCTACCGCGAACTGAGCGTGCGCCAGTTGGCCGATATCTTCCGAACCTCGGCCCGCACCAGCGCGGTGGTGATGTTCCTGGTGGCCGCGGCCATGGTCTCGGCCTGGCTCATCACGGTGGCGGATCTGCCTTCCAAGGTCATCGGCATGCTGGAGCCCTTCATGGGCAATCAGACGCTGCTGCTCATCGCGATCATGGTGCTGGTCATGGTGGTCGGCACGGCCATGGACATGACGCCCACCATCCTCATCCTCACCCCGGTGCTGATGCCGGTGGTGAAGGCGGCGGGCATTGACCCCGTGTACTTTGGCGTGCTGTTCATCATCAACAACGCCATTGGCCTCATCACGCCGCCCGTGGGCACGGTGCTCAACGTCGTGGCTGGCGTGGGGCGCATTTCGATGTCGCAGGTCACCCGCGGCGTATGGCCTTTCATGCTGGCCCAGTTTGCGGTGATGTTCCTGCTGGTGCTTTTCCCGTCCATTGTCATGGTGCCGCTGCGCTGGCTGGGCGGCTGACGCCATCCCTTTTTCGTGCCTGTCCAAAACCAAGGAGACTTTCCATGAAGCTGTTCAAAACCCTGCTCGCCACGGCGCTGGTCGCTGCATCGCTGCTGCCGGCGGCCCATGCCCAGGAGCGCACCATCAAGTTCGCCTTTCAGAACCAGAAGGAGCACCCGCAGGCCCAGGGCGCGCAGAAGTTCGCGGATCTGGTCACCGCCAAGACCAACGGCCGCATTGCGGTCAAGCTCTTCCCTGGCGGCACGCTGGGTGGCGACCTGCAAACCGTCTCGGCCCTGCAGGGCGGCACCGTGGAAATGACGGTGCTCAATGCGGGCATCCTGTCGGCACAGGCCAAGGAATTCGGCATCTACGACTTTCCGTTCCTGTTCGCCTCGCCGCAAGAAGCGGACGCCGTGACGGACGGCCCCTTCGGCAAGAAGCTGCTCGACAAGCTGCAGGCCAAGAACCTGGTGGGCCTGGGCTACTGGGAGCTGGGCTTTCGCAACCTCACCAACAGCAAGCGTCCCATCACCAAGGCGGAAGACATTGCAGGTCTCAAGATCCGCGTGATCCAGTCGCCGATCTACATCGACATGTTCAATGCACTGGGCGCCAACGCCGTGCCCATGCCCTTCCCTGAGCTCTACACCGCCATGGAGCAAAAAGCGGTGGACGGCCAGGAGAACCCGTTCTCCACCATCCTGTCGTCCAAGTTCGCCGAGGTGCAAAAGCACCTGACCATCACGCGCCACATGTACAACCCGCAGGCCGTGATCGTAAGCAAGAAGTTCTGGGACAGCCTGAACCCCGCCGACCAGAAGGCCGTGACCGAAGCCATGGCCGAGGCCACCGCCTTCCAGCGCAGCGTTTCGCGCTCGCAGGCCGATGTGGCGCTGGAGGAGCTCAAGAAGGCCGGCATGCAGGTCACCGAGTTCTCGCCCGCAGAACTGGACAAGCTGCGCGCCAAGGTCAAGCCCGTGGTCGAAAAACACAGCGACAAGGTGGGCGCCGAAACCGTGCAAGAGGTCTACGCGACGCTGGCCAAGCTGCGCGGCGGCAAGTAACCCCACCTCAGCCCAGGCTTGTTCCCATGGCGCTTGCCCGCGGGTGTCCGAACCCGTGGTGGCGCCCTATTGCCCACCAGCCCATGAGCCCACAGCTCCTTGACCCTCCGGCCTCTCCGATGGCGCCCCCCCTGTCTTTCACGAGCCCCCGCAAAGTGCTGATCGGGCTGATCGGTGCTGGCATCCAGAAATCGCTGTCGCCCGCGCTGCACGAAGAGGAAGCACGCCACCACGGCATGCGCCTGCACTACCAGCTCATCGACCTGGACCGAACGGCTTCCTCCGTGGAGCAGTTGCCAACACTGCTGACTGCAGCCCGCATCATGGGCTATGCGGGCTGCAATGTGACCTACCCCTGCAAGCAGGCGGTGATCCCGCACCTGGACCACCTCTCGGAAGAAGCACGCGCCATGGGCGCCGTGAACACCGTCGTCGTGCGCGATGGGCAACTGGTGGGGCACAACACCGATGGATCGGGCTGGGCCTGGGGCTTTACCCGCGCCTTGCCCGGCGCTGACCTGCGTCGCGTGGTGCTGCTGGGTGCGGGTGGCGCGGGCGCTGCGATTGCCCATGCCGTGCTGCGCCTGGGCGCCGAGCACCTGAGCATCGTCGATGCGCAGCCCGAGCGCGCAGCGCAACTGGCGGCCGACGTGAATGCGCTCTATGGCGCCCGGGCCGAAGCCTCGGACATCCAAACGGCCATGGCACAAGCCACGGGCTTGATCCACGCCACGCCCACGGGCATGGACAAACTGCCCGGCCTGCCGCTGGATGCGGCGCTGTTGCGGCCCACGATGTGGGTGTCCGAGGTGGTGTATTTCCCGCTCGACACTGCGCTGGTGCAGGCCGCGCGCGCGCTGGGCTGCCGGGTGTCGGACGGCGGCGGCATGGCCGTGGGCCAGGCCGTGGGTGCGTTTGAGCTGTTCACCGGCAAGGCGCCCGATGCCGCACGCATGGACGCGCATTTCCGTCGGCTGGTCAGTACCCGCTGATGCCAACGCCCGCAGCAAACCACAAGGAAC
>PJUL01000282.1_pt1 | contig 40589 bp, 35 predicted proteins | sample 1512221 | NCBI WGS metagenome assembly PJUL01 (sample SAMN08177667, study PRJNA422409) | Feces metagenome, whole genome shotgun sequencing project.
ACGCCAAGGCTGCCCTCGGACTTGATCCGAGGGCCTGTCGGGACGAAACATTGGAATATGGTTTGGGGGAGAGTGGCCCTCGGGTCGAGCCCGAGGGCAGCGCAGTGCTTGAGGAGGCAGCTATTCTAGCGTGTTGCTTGAACCTGCCTTACACCGCTCGCTGACGTCTTCTATTAGGCGCTGTAGGCCTTGACGTTCTGGGTCTGCTCGCCGAGGCCTTCAATGCCGAGACGCATGACATTGCCGGGCTTGAGCCAGACGGGTTCGGGCTTGATGCCCATGCCCACGCCCGGAGGGGTGCCGGTGGAGATAATGTCGCCAGGCTGCAGGCTCATGAACTGGCTGACATAGGAGACGATGGTTTCAACACCGAAGATCATCGTGGCCGTCGAGCCGTTCTGATAGCGCTTGCCATCGACTTCGAGCCACATTTTGAGGTTTTTCGGATCGGCAACTTCGTCCTTGGTGACGACCCATGGGCCGATGGGGCCAAAGGTGTCGCAACCCTTGCCCTTGTCCCAGGTGCCACCGCGCTCGGTCTGGAAATGGCGCTCGGAAACGTCGTTGATCAGGCAATAGCCAGCGACGTGGTTGAGTGCATCCTTTTCCTCGACATAGCGGGCTTCCGCACCGATGACGATGCCGAGTTCGACTTCCCAATCCGGCTTGATGGCATTTTTGGGAATGATCACATCGTCATTGGGGCCGATGATGGCGCTGGTAGCCTTCATGAAAATGATCGGCTCTTCGGGGATTTTCGCGCCGGTTTCGGCAGCGTGGTCGGCATAATTGAGGCCGATGCAGATGAACTTGCCGACATTGCCCACGCAGGGGCCGATACGCTGATTGTCATCGAGCTTTGGCAGGGCGTTGATGTCGGTGGCGGCGATCTTGGCGAGGCCTGCGGGGGTCAGGGTTTCGCCTGCAATGTCGTTGACCACGCCGGACAGGTCGCGGACGGAGCCGTCTTGGGCAAGGATGGCGGGCTTTTCAGCGCCCTTGGCGCCGACGCGAAGCAGTTTCATGGCGGGGTCTCCAATAGAGTTTCGAGGCCGGTCATAGAGCTAACATGTTAGTCTGTCGAGGCCGACCTTTGGGCAATGCGTTCGCCTTGCCTTAGCCGAAGGGGAAATCGTCCTTTTCGGGGGCGAATTCGGCGCCATCAGCAAAAAGATCGGGTTGTTCGGCGGCAAAGGCGAAGAGTTCGACCATGACCGCATCGATATGGGCGCGGATGGCGGCGATGGCCTTTGGTGCATCGGCAGCGAGAATGCCGTCGAAAATGGCCTGATGCTCGGCAATGGTGTGATTGAGGCGGCGCGGGGTGATGATCAACCGGCGGGCGCGGTCGAGATTGGCGCGGGCGCGGTCGATGATCGCCTTGACCTTGGATAGCCGCATGGTGCGGAAAATGATGTCGTGAAACTCGACGTCGATCTGGTGGAAGGTTTCGGCATCGTCGCGCGTAGCGGCCTCGCGCTGGGCTGCCATATTGGCGTGGAGCGCCGCGATCACTTCTTCGTCGTGCTTGCCAATCAGGACGCGCAGGGCCTCGCTTTCAAGGCCCTTGCGAATGAGCATATATTCCCGGACATCGGCGATTTTGACGAGCGAAACGGTGGAGCCGCGCTGCGGTGCGATGTCGACCAGACCTTCCTCGGCCAGCCGCGCAAAAGCCTCGCTGACCGGAAAGCGAGAGACGCCGAGCTGGGCGCAGATGGCGGCTTTGTCGAGATTAGCGCCCGGCGGGAAAGCCATGGTGACGATGGCCTGCCGCAGCGCCTGCGTGACTTCCACGGTCACATTGCCGCGCGCCAGTGTGGCGGGCCGTATTAAAAAGGAATAAGAACTTGTATGGTTGTTCATGCTAACATGTTAGTTAGTGTGCCGCCGCCCCGCAATGGCCCAATCTGACCGCGATGCCGGCCTGCGTAAAGCACCAGTTGAGACCCTATCCCCGGAACAGCCCATGTCTGACACTATGACCCGCCCGAGCCTGGGCAAGACACTTGTGCTCAATGGCACCGACAATATTGCGGTGGCCTTGGCCAATCTCGATGCGGGGACTGAAACGGCGCAGGGCGTTTCCATTATCAATCGCGTGCCGCGCGGGCATAAATTTGCGACGCGCCCGATTGCGGCGGGCGAGGCTATTCTCAAGTTCGGACAGATCATCGGCTTTGCCAAGGAAGGCATTGCGCCCGGCGACTGGGTGCATGAGCACAATTGTGGCATGGGCGGGCCCGACGGCACGCTGAGCCATGATTATGCCTTTGCCGAAGGCGCAATCCCGATGGATTTTATCCCTGTCGAGCAGCGGGCGACGTTTCAGGGTTTTAGGCGCGCCAATGGATCGGTGGGGACGCGCAATTATATCGGCATTCTGACTTCGGTGAATTGCTCGGCGACGGTGGCCAAATTTGTGGCCGAGGCGATCAATCGCTCGGGCCTTCTCGATGATTATCCTGAGATCGACGGCGTTGTGCCCTTCGTTCACGGCACGGGTTGCGGCATGGAGAGCCGGGGCGAGGGTTTTGACATCCTCAAGCGCACGCAATGGGGCTATACGTCCAATCCCAATCTGGGTGCGGCTTTGCTGGTTGGGCTCGGTTGCGAAGTGTTCCAGATCGGGCGGATGAAAGAGCTATACGGCATCGAGGAGGGCGAGACCTTCCAGACCATGACCATTCAGGAGCGCGGCGGCACGCGCAAGATGATCGAATGGGGTGTCGAGAAGGTCAAGGAAATGCTGCCCATCGCGGCGGCAGCCAGGCGCGAGACGGTCGATGCCAGCCATCTGACGCTGGCGCTGCAATGTGGCGGCTCGGACGGCTATTCGGGGATCACGGCCAATCCGGCACTGGGTGTCGCCGCCGATATTCTGGTGCGCAATGGCGGCACCGCAATCCTTAGTGAAACGCCAGAAATTTATGGCGCCGAACACCTGCTTACCCGCCGCGCGGCGTCGCGCGACGTGGGCGAAAAGCTGATCGAGCGCATCCACTGGTGGGAAGATTACACGCAGCGCAATCGTGGCGAGATGAACAATAATCCCTCGCCGGGCAACAAGCTGGGCGGGCTGACCACCATTCTCGAAAAGTCGCTGGGTGCGGCGGCCAAGGGCGGCACTTCGCCGCTGACGGCGGTTTATGAATATGCCGAAAAGGTCACCGAGAAGGGGTTTGTGTTCATGGACACACCGGGTTTTGATCCGGTGTCAGCGACGGGCCAGGTGGCAGGCGGGGCCAATATCCTCGCCTTCACCACCGGGCGCGGCTCGGCCTATGGCTGCAAGCCGGTGCCTTCCATAAAGCTCGCCACCAATTCAGAGCTTTATGCACGCATGACCGACGACATGGATATCAATTGTGGTGACATCGTCGAAGGGGTGAGCATCGAGGCCAAGGGGCAGGAGATTTTCGATCTCATGCTCAAGGTGGCGTCGGGCGAGGAAACCAAGTCCGAAGCGCTGGGCTATGGCGATAATGAATTTGTGCCCTGGCAGGTTGGGGCGGTGATGTAGGGGGCCTTTCCTTGCTGGATTGTTGCACCCTGCTGAAACAAACTCGATGTGCACCCTCCCCTTGACGGGGAGGGGTGTTAACCCGCTTGGAAATATGGGTCTTCGCACCCCCACCCTTCCTCCCCCGTGAAGGGGGAGGTGACCGGCCGGTGAACGGGATAGCACCGAGCGCGTGAAGAGATGGATTGCCCGGTCAACCCGGGCAATGAGGATGGATGGGAGGGAGTGGCGTGAACCGGTGCCCTATTCGATAAACCGCACCTTGCCGATATGGGGCAGGTTGCGGTTGCGCTGGCCGTAGTCGATGCCATAGCCGACGACGAATTCGTCGGGGATGTCGAAGCCGATCCAGCGGGCGTTGACTTCGGCCTCGCGGCGGCTGGGTTTGTTGAGCAGAGCGCAGACTTCCATACGGCGGGGATGGCGCGTAGCCAAGATTTCGAGCACGTGGCTGAGGGTGTGGCCGGTGTCGATGATGTCTTCCACCACCAGCACATCGCGGCCGGCGATTTCGCCGCGCAGGTCCTTCAATATGCGCACTTCGCGGCTGGATTCCATGCCGTCGCCATAGGATGAAGCTTCGAGGAAATCGACTTCGAGCGGCAGGTCGATCTCGCGCACCAGATCGGCGATGAAGATGAAGGAGCCGCGCAGGAGGCCGACGACGACGAGCTTCTCGGTATCCTTGAAATTCTCGGTAATTTCAGCGGCGAGGGCCTCGACGCGGGCGGCCACGGCCTTGGCGGAAATCAGCTGGTCGACGACATAGGGCTTCTGAGTCACGCGAAGGACCTCTTTGTGGGCGTCATCACCCGGCTTGTCCGGGTGATCCAGCGATGTTGAAGCATCCATGGATGGCCCGGACAAGCCGGGCCATGACGATTGTTGAGGAAACAGCGCCTGAATGCCGCCTTTATCTCGGCAGGGCCGTCTTGCCCATCAGGTCGAAATCGATGGAGCGGGCGGCCTGGCGGCCTTCGCGGATAGCCCAGACGACGAGCGACTGGCCACGGCGCATGTCGCCGGCGGCATAGACCTTGGGAACCGATGTCTTGTAGCTCATCGTATCGGCGAAGAGATTGCCGCGCTTGTCGTAATCCGCGCCGAGCTCGGTCAGCATGCCTTCCTGCACGGGGCCGGCAAAGCCGATGGCGAAGAGCACCAGATCGGCCTTGATGATGAATTCGCTGCCGGGAATGGGCTGACGCTGACGGTCGACGCGGGCGCATTCGACGCCGGTGACCTGACCTTTGGCATTGCCGATAATCTTCATCGTGCCGGCGGAAAATTCGCGGATCGCGCCTTCGGCCTGCGACGAGGAGGTGCGCATCTTGACCGCCCAATTGGGCCAGTTGGTCAGCTTGTTTTCCATCTCGGGGGGCATGGGGCGCACGTCGAGCTGGCTGACGGCGATGGCGCCCTGACGGAAGGAGGTGCCCACACAGTCCGAAGCGGTATCGCCACCACCCACGACCACGACATGCTTGCCCGCAGCAGAGAGCTGGAACTCGCCCGACACATCTTCGCCACCGACGCGGCGGTTCTGCTGCACGAGGAAGGGCATGGCGTAATGCACGCCCGCAAATTCCTTGCCTTCAACATCGACAGCGCGCGGCTTTTCGGCGCCACCGGCGAGCAGGACCGCATCATGGTCGCGCTGGAGATCGGAGAGGGGCGTGGTGACGCCGACATTGACGCCATAATGGAAGGTGACGCCTTCGGCTTCCATCTGCGAGACGCGGAAGTCGATATGGTCCTTTTCCATCTTGAAGTCGGGAATGCCATAGCGCATGAGGCCGCCCGCCTTGGGCTCGCGCTCATAGACATGGACGTCATGGCCTGCGCGGGCCAATTGCTGGGCGGCGGCGAGACCGGCCGGGCCGGAGCCGACCACGGCAACCTTCTTGCCGGTCTTGATGGCAGCAATCTGCGGCTTGATCCAGCCAGCGCGGATAGCCTTGTCGGCAATGGCCTGCTCCACCGTCTTGATGGCGACGGGGGTGTCTTCGAGGTTGAGCGTACAGGCTTCCTCGCAGGGCGCGGGGCAGATGCGGCCGGTAAATTCAGGGAAGTTATTGGTCGAGTGCAGGTTGCGCGCCGCCTCTTCCCAATCATTGTTGAAGACCAGATCGTTCCAGTCGGGGATCTGGTTATGGACCGGACAGCCGGTATCGCCATGGCAGAAGGGCACGCCACAATCCATGCAGCGCGCAGCCTGATCGGTCACCCGCGCTTCGGAAAGCGGAATGGTGAATTCGCCCCAATGGCGCACGCGGTCGGAAGCCGGTTCGTAGCGGGGTTCTTCGCGGTCGATTTCGAGAAAGCCTGTTACCTTACCCATGGCTCTGCTCCTCATTGCTGTGCGTTCGCACGAAATTGTCGTTGGCGTTTTGAGCGGAGAGGGATGTGCACATGAACACCCCCTCCCAACCTCCCCCGTCAAGGGGGAGGTGCCGGGCCGGTGGTTTGAACGAAAAGGTGCCACGCATGCGAGCCTTCACCTCCCCCCTTGCGGGGGAGGCCGGGAGGGGGGTGTGGCGAGCACCGCTGGAAGTGGGGTCTCTGGTCATCATCACTCAGCCGCCACGTGAGCGCCCGAAGCGCGCTTCTTTTCCATCTCCAGGATGGCGCGGCGATATTCGACGGGCATGACCTTGACGAATTTCGGGCGCATCTCGGCCCAGTTCTCCAGAATCTGCTTGGCCTTGGTCGAGCCGGTATAATGCAGATGGTTGGAGATGAGCTGGTGCAGGCGCTCGTCGTCATGCTTGGTCATGTCGCCCGAAATATCGACGCGGCCATGCCATTCGAGGTCGCCACCATGGTGGTGGAGCTTCTGCATCAGGTCTTCTTCTTCCTGAACCGGCTCCAGATCGACCATGGCGAGATTGCAGCGGGACCGGAAACTTTCGTCTTCGTCCAGCACATAGGCGACGCCACCCGACATGCCGGCGGCAAAGTTGCGGCCTGTGGGGCCCATGACGACGACGAGGCCACCGGTCATATATTCGCAGCCGTGATCGCCCGTGCCTTCGACAACGGCGATGGCCCCCGAATTGCGCACGGCAAAGCGTTCGCCAGCCACGCCCCGGAAATAGCATTCACCCGAGGTCGCGCCGTAAAGCACGGTATTGCCGACGATGATCGCCTTGTTGGGATCGAAGGAAACCTTGTCGGACGGGCGCACGACGATGCGGCCACCGCTGAGGCCCTTGCCGACATAATCATTGGCATCGCCGATCATGTCGATGGAAATGCCCTTGCCGAGGAAGGCGCCAAAGGCCTGACCAGCGGTGCCGCGCAGGGTGATCGAGATCGTGTCTTCGATAAGACCCTCATTGCCATATTTCTTGGCCAGAGCCCCCGAGAGCATAGCGCCAGCCGAACGGTCGCGGCTGCGGATCGGCAGTTCGATCTGCACCGGCGTGCCATTGTTGATTGCGGGCTGGGCCAGTTCGATCAGCTTGCGATCGAGCACGTTTTCCAGATGATGGTCCTGGGTCTCGGAGTGATAGAGCGTGTCGCCGCCAATGGGCTCGGGCTTATAGAAAACCTTAGCCAGATCGATGCCATGGCTCTTCCAATGGCTATCGGCACGGCGCTGGTCGAGCAGGTCGGAACGACCGATCAGATCGAGCAGGGTCCTGGCGCCAAGCTGGGCCATGAGCGTGCGCAATTCTTCTGCCACATAGAAGAAGAAGTTGATGACATGCTCGGGCGTGCCCTTGAAGCGCTTGCGCAGCACCGGGTCCTGGGTGGCGACGCCAACCGGGCAGGTGTTGAGGTGGCATTTGCGCATCATGATACAGCCCGCCGCGATCAGCGGGGCGGTGGAGAAGCCGAATTCATCGGCGCCGAGCAGCGCGCCGATCAGCACATCGCGCCCGGTCTTGAGACCGCCATCGACCTGAAGGCGAACGCGGGACCGCAGGCGGTTCAGCACCAGCGTCTGATGGGTTTCGGCAAGGCCGATTTCCCAGGGGCCACCGGCATGCTTGAGCGAGGTGAGGGGCGACGCACCGGTGCCGCCATCGAAGCCGGAGATGACGATATGGTCGGCGCGCGCCTTGGCAACACCGGCGGCAACCGTGCCGACGCCCACTTCGGAGACGAGCTTGACCGAAATATCGGCCGCCTCATTGACGTTCTTGAGATCGTAAATGAGTTGGGCGAGGTCTTCGATGGAATAGATGTCGTGGTGCGGCGGGGGCGAAATCAGGCCCACGCCGGGCGTCGAGTGACGGGTCTTGGCGACGATCCAGTCGACCTTGTGGCCGGGCAATTGGCCGCCCTCGCCGGGCTTTGCACCCTGCGCGACCTTGATCTGAATCTGGTCGGAATTGACCAGATATTCGCTGGTGACGCCAAAGCGACCGGAGGCCACCTGCTTGATGGCAGACCGCAGGGGGTTGCGCGATCCGTCGGGCAGGGGCTTGTAGCGATCGGGCTCTTCCCCGCCTTCGCCGGTATTGGACTTGCCGCCAATCTGGTTCATGGCGATGGCGAGCGTCGTATGCGCCTCGCGGGAAATCGAGCCAAAACTCATGGCGCCGGTGACGAAACGGCGCACGATTTCGGCAGCTGGTTCGACTTCATCGAGCGCGACCGATGGGCCGAGCGGACGGATGTCGAACAGATGGCGGATGGCGAGATAGCCGTCAGCGCCGCTATTGGCGCGCTCGGCATAGGAATCGTAGCGCGCCTGCGCGGTTTCGGGTGCTTCCTCGGCATTGCGCACGGCATGCTGAAGATCGGCCACCAGATCAGGTGACCAGGCATGCTTTTCGCCCCTGATGCGATAGGCATATTCGCCCCCCACATCGAGCGCCTTGCGCAGCACGGCGTCGTCACCAAAGGCGTCGGCATGGCGACGTACGGTTTCTTCGGCCACTTCGGCCAGCCCAACACCTTCGATGGAGGTGGCGGTGCCGAAGAAATACTTCTTCACGAATTCGGAATTGAGGCCGACCGCGTCGAAAATCTGCGCGCCGCAATAGGACTGGTAGGTGGAAATGCCCATCTTGGACATGACCTTGAGGAGGCCCTTACCAACCGACTTGATATAGCGGTAGACGACTTCGTCGGCCGAGACTTCCTCTGGGTAATTGCCCTCGGCATGCAGCGCCTGCAACGCCTCGAAGGCGAGGTAGGGGTTGATGGCCTCGGCACCGTAACCGGCCAGCATGGCGAAGTGGTGGATTTCGCGGGCTTCGCCGGTTTCGACCACAAGGCCCGTCGAGGTGCGCAGGCCCTTGCGGATCAGGTGGTGATGCACGGCGGCAAGCGCCAGCAGGGTCGGAATATCCAGCCGGTCGACGGAAACCAGCCGGTCGGAGAGGATGATGATGTTGTATTCGCCGCGCACTGCTGCTTCGGCGGCCTGACAGAGGGCGTCGATTGCCGCTTCCATGCCTGCCGCGCCGTTTTCGGCGGGGTAGGTGATGTCGAGCGTCTTGGTCTTGAACTGATTGCTTTCGATGTCGCCAATGCCGCGGATTTTTTCCAGATCCTCATTGGTGAGGATGGGCTGGCGCACTTCGAGGCGCTTGACCGTGGACAGGCCTTCGAGATCGAACAGGTTCGGGCGCGGTCCGATGAAGGAAACAAGGCTCATCACCGATTCCTCGCGGATCGGATCGATGGGCGGGTTGGTCACCTGCGCGAAGTTCTGCTTGAAATAGGTATAGAGGAGCTTGGACTTGTTCGAGAGCGCCGAAATCGGGGTGTCGGTGCCCATCGAGCCAACGGCTTCCTGGCCGGTCGTGGCCATGGGAGCCATCAACAGCTTGACGTCTTCCTGGGTATAGCCAAACACCTGAAGGCGATCGAGCAGCGCATCGGTCGGCTCGGGTGCCTTTGGGGCCACCTGCGGCAGGTCTTCAAGCACGATCTGGGTGCGGGCCAGCCAATCGGCATAGGGATTGGCGGTCGCCAGCGTCGACTTGATCTCGTCGTCGGAAATGATGCGGCCCTGCTCAAGATCGATCAGCAGCATGCGGCCGGGCTGGAGGCGCCAGCGCTCGACAATGTCCTCGTCGGGAATATCGAGCACGCCGGATTCCGACGCCAGCACGACATGGCCTTCCTTGGTCAGCAGATAACGCGCGGGGCGCAGGCCGTTGCGGTCGAGCGTTGCCACGACATAGCGTCCGTCGGACAGCGACATGGCGGCGGGGCCGTCCCATGGCTCCATGAGCGCGGCGTGGTATTGATAGAAGGCGCGGCGCTTTTCATCCATCAGCGGATTGCCGGCCCAGGCTTCGGGCACCAGCATCATGGCGGCGTGGGGCAGCGGATAGCCGCCGCGCACGAGGAATTCGAGCGCATTGTCAAAACAGGCCGTGTCCGACTGGCCTTCATAGGAAATGGGCCAGATTTTGCCGATGTCATCGGCAAAGTACTTGGAATGGACTGAAGCCTGACGCGCCGCCATCCAGTTGACGTTGCCACGGATGGTGTTGATCTCACCATTATGGGTGGTCATGCGATAGGGGTGGGCCAGCTTCCAGCTCGGAAATGTATTGGTCGAAAACCGCTGGTGGACCAGAGCGATGGCGCTCTCGAAGTCTTCGTCGTGCAGGTCGAGATAGAAGGCACCGAGCTGGTCGGCGAGGAACATGCCCTTATAGACCAGCGTGCGCGCCGACATGGAGACGACGTAAAAACCATTATCGGCGTCGCTTTCGGGAATTTCCTTATAGACGGAATTGGAAATGACCTTGCGCACGATGAGCAGCTTGCGCTCGAACTCGTCGAGGGTGAGGCCATCGGGCCGGGCGACCACCATCTGCTCGATGATCGGCTGGGTCTCGATCACGCCACGGCTGAGCTTGCTGTTATTTGTCGGGACAACCCGTTCATCAAGCAGGTCCAGGCCCTCCTGCGCGAGGCAATTGCGCACGACTTCGGCGCAGCGGTCACGCAGCTCTTCGATGTTCGGATAGAAGATCATGACCACGGCGTAGTGGTGCTTTTCCGGAAGATCGATGGGCAGCACCTTCTTGAAGAAGGCGTGGGGAGTCTGCACCAGAATACCGGCGCCATCACCCATCAGCGGGTCCGCGCCCACCGCACCGCGATGTTCCAGATTCTCAAGGATTTCCAAGCCCTTCTGCACCACTTCGTGGCTGGGCTTGTTCTTGATATTGGCAATCATGCCGATGCCGCAGGCATCATGCTCATTGGCCGGATTATAGAGGCCCTGGGCTGCAGGACGGCCATCAACGCGCTTGCCGTCGAGGATCAAGGTTTTGGTAGTGGCTTTGCTCGACGCGGCGGGGATTCCGGTTCGTTCGTGTGCCATGGCTCAACCTCGTTCTGTTCGGCGCCCTTGCGGGGGCTATTAAAGTCGCGTGCGCATCCTGTTGTTGCCGGTGGGGCCGGCCCGCTGGATGCATCTTTTCCTCAAGGTCGGGGCGTCCATGTCGGGTCGTACTTTGCTGGTACGGCTCGGATGAGCACTCACGTCCATGTCTTGGGGAGCGGCACTGCATCCAAATGGCCGCTCAAAATTCGGGCTGGAGTTTAGCCCCGCCTGTTCGTTTCCATTCTCGCCGAATGGGCCAGCCGAACCAGCGTGCGCGCTGACCGCGGAGAGCGGGGCGACGCGTCAGATAGGACAGACATGCTGCCCTAACGCGTCCACATTTGCATAATTCAAAACTACGGGCAAGCCAGAAAGTTGGACTTGCTCAAATTTCTATAGGAAAGAATTAGATTTACAATAGGATTTGTAGGACTTTTTGGCGCTTTCCCAGATTTTTTGCATAAAACATAAGCTGAATGCGTATAAATCAGGCAAAAATCCTACGAATGCCCACGACGTTCACTGCAATTCCTATTGTGATGCAAAATAGACCATAGGGCAAATGACCATTTGCGACGCTTTTGACTCTTGAGGGCGGGAAGAGCCTGAATTCTCGAAAATCCAATAATTCTGCGACAAAGCTGTTGTAGGCCGCGATAGCCGGACGCTCGTGTCGTTCGGGTATTTCGGAGGGGTCACGATGCGCCGACTGATAATTGCCATCCTGTTGCTGAGCCTGCCGGGGGGCGCGGCAGCGCAGAGCACGTTCAGCTCTATCAAGCAGCAGACGGGTGGTAGCGGCGTAGACGTGCCCTTGCCAACTCCAGGGGATTTCGGCTTGTCGTCGGCAGAAATAGACGCCCTTTTGGGACGTCTTGAGACGGATGCTCCGCCGTCGCCAGCGGTGCCGCCAATCGACTGGGGGACAGTTCTGGCCAACCAATCGGCCCAGAAGCTGACAGAAAAGGGGGCAGGTACCAGCAGTCCCAAGCCACTGCCGCCCATAGATGCGGCAATGCTGAAAGTGATGGAGGCGATGTCTGCTCAGGTCACGGCGGGAATGACCCCGGTAAACAACGCGCAGATGGCGGGCCTCTTACAACAGGCCGGGTTCAGCGCCTTGGAGGCGCAGACCGCAGCCGCGGCTTTGACGTCCGGGGCCGCAGGGGCGGAAGCTGCCAAAAGTGCCATGCGGGATGCGGTGATGCAGAAAATGGCGGCCATGGCCGCCGCAAAGGCGGGGGTGCCAAGTGCGCCGGCTCCAACTTCTGTGCTGGTGGAGCAGATGAAGGCGGCAGTGGATCTGAAGATTCAGAACGCAATTGCGGAGGCGGCAGCGGCGGCGGCGGCGGCCGCCGTTCAGCGGGCGGCTCAGCAAGTGGCCGAGATCGAACGAAGCAAGGCCGAAGCGCAGGCGGGACTGTTGCAGGCCGCGGCGCAGAAGTTGGCGAACAGCACGACCGAGAAGACCTATTCCAAACCGTCGCCGGGTGCGGTCTGGCCTGCCTGGATCGGAGGCAGCCCTCGCTATGCGGACATCGCCAATAATAACCTGTCGACTGGCATGAGTGGTTTTCTCGCCATGTATATGGGCGAAGCGCGCGGCACCGATGGGCTGGGCAATGATGTCGTGGGCGACTTTTCCATTTTCTTTGATGCGATGCCCGGCGATGACGTGTTCCTGGAGGGGGTGCTGCTGGGTCTGGAGTTCGACGCCAGGCTCACAAAACCAACGGCCAACGGGTTCTCGGCGGCAATCTATGGCGGGACGACCGACCTGACTTCGGGCCGATCCGAAAGCTATTCCGGCGGGACGCTGGCGGGGAAATTTTATGGCGCGGACCATCAGCTTGTCGGAGGAACGTTCAGCCTCGAGGGCAGTGGTGCGCCAGACCTGAGCGGACATTTTGCCGGAGACGTGCCGTGACGGTGGCTCGATGGCAAGGTGCGGCGCTGGGTCTGACGCTGCTGGCGAGTGGATTGGCCCCGGCGAACGGGCAGGGGCTGACGCCGCCACAGGAGAACATGTCCGCCTATGAACTGGCCGATGCCCTGCTGGCCGATGGCCGGGCGGATGCGTCATGCAGACTGCTCGTCGCGGTCTATGGCGCGGGCACCAGCGATATTGGCGCGCTTATCCGCCTCGCCGATTGTGCCTTTGCGCAGGGCGATGCGGAGCAAAGCCTGGCCTATCTGCGACGAGCCAGCGTGGGTGATCGGGGGAACGCAGCATTGCGCGAACAGGTCATGATCCTCGAAATGGCGGCAGTGCTGGCGGATCTGGCCATGGTGGCGCAACTGGAAGAACAGCCGGCGCCGACCGTTGTGGCAGTTGTGCCTGCGGCTCAGTCTCAGCCTGCCGCGGTCATCGTCCCTGACGCGGCGGAACCGGACTTACCGGGGCCGCAATGGAGTGGTCGGGCCACGCTGCAAAGGTCGTACAACAGTAACGTCAATGGCGGCACCTATAACAGTACGTTCATGGCGGTGGGATTGCCTCTGGCGGTGGCGCCGACATCGCGGGAACGGGCCGACTGGATGACGCGGTTGGGGGTGGATGGCCGACTGCTCGTGCCGCTCGACTGGCGCAATGCGCTGCAAGTCGATGCGGGCGTGTCCGGAACGATCTACGATACCGAAACAAGCCTTGCACGGCTGGACCTCAATCTGGCCGGGACGTGGATCACTGGCACCAATGAGACAGGCGCGCGCGTACGGCCGCATGCCGACCTGAGTTGGGTTGACGGGCTTTACGATCGCCTGACCCTGGGCGTCGAAGCGGGCGGGCATCACCGAATCGCCGCCAATACCATGCTGGTGGGCAGCGTAGATGTAACCCATCGCTGGGACGCCAATGCCGCCGAAGCTGGCTGGGTCGTCAATGGCAGTACCGGGGTTCGCCAGTTTCTCACGCCCGATCTGACACTGGGCGCCAATGTCGTGCTGGAGCGCGTGGCGGCGCAGGCGGCATCGCGCGCCTATTGGCGGGTCGGCCCCGAGATTTATGTCGATGCGGCGCTGACCGACAGGCTGGGTCTCAATCTCAATGCCGGGGTGGATTTTGTCGGCTTCGATGGCAGCGTGGCCCTGTTTGCCACGCCGCGCGAAGATGTTCGTTACCGCGCTGGAGCGAGCCTGACCTGGGCATTGCCGGAGCTGGCGGAAGGGCTGTCAGTGCAGGCCAGCTATCGTTTTTCCCACCAGCAATCGAACCAGGACATTTATGACGCCAATACCCATCTGGCGAGCGTCACTCTGGCCTATTCGTTCTAGGTGACGCCCGGCCCCTTTATTCGAGATGGGACTTGATGAACCATAGGTTCTTGTCCAGGTCGCGGGAGAAGGCCGTGAGGATATCGGCGCTATCGGCGTCTCCTGCTTCATCGGTATTGTCGATGTCCTCGCGCACCTGATTGCCAAGCTTGGCGTAGCGGTCGGCCAACGCTGCGAGATGATCGGTGACTTTGCGGGTATCGGTGGGGTAGGCATCAAGGCTTGATGCCTTGGCGACGATCTGGCTGGTGCCCAGGGCAATGCCGTCGAGCTGGGCGATGCGCTCTGCGATGACATCGGCATGCCCGTCGAGGCTGGCGCGCATCGGGTCGAGCATTTCATGCACGGCGATAAAGTTGGGACCTTTCAGGTTCCAATGTGCCTGCTTGGTGATCAGCGCGAGATCGATGGCGTCGGCAAGCCGGGCATTGAGCACTTCGATGACTGCAGACTTGGCATTGGCTTTAAGATTGATGGAGGGGGTTTTCATAAAGGGAAGCGTCCTGACGCTGGGTTGATGAGGGAGGCATTGGCCTGTGCATCATCAACTTTTGCGCAGGGGGAAATGTTCCCCAAACAAAAAGCGCGGCCCTATGGACCGCGCCCTTTTCTGCGCTAGCGCCGCCATTCGAGCGCAGCTCTCATGGCCTCCTCTCCTCCAGTCGCGCCACTGGCGCGCCTGACCCTATGGGACGGATCGGAGTTAGTTGACAGACTTGTCCTCAATGACGGCGCTGCCGCCGTTGATCTGGATGGTCCGCGCTTTCTTGCTTTCGGGCAATTCGCGCTTCAGTTCCAGATGGAGCAGCCCGTTTTCGAGATTGGCGCCGGTTACCTCGACATAGTCGGCGAGCTGGAAGCGCAGCTCGAAGGCGCGCTCGGCAATGCCGCGATGGAGGAATTCGCGCTTGGTCTCACTGGTTTCGGCAGGCCGCGCACCCTTGACGACGAGGCTGTTCTCCTTGGTTTCGATGGCGATGTCGCCGTTGGAGAAGCCGGCTACGGCGATGGAGATGCGGTAGGCATCGGTGCCGGTGCGCTCGATATTGTAGGGAGGGTAGGTCTTGGTGTCCTGACCGGCCAGGGAATCGAGGCGGTTAAAGACGCGGTCGAAACCGATGGTGGAGCGATAAAACGGTGAAAAATCATAGGCTTGCATGTCACATTCTCCTTGAGCAACGTGTGATCTCGGTGCCTTCAGATCGTGCTCCCGGAAGCGGCGAGCGTGGTGAACTTTCAGGACCAAAGTCCCCGGTAATCGGCGGACAGACATGATGTAGGTGGTCAAAATCGGGGTTCAAGAGGGGTCAGGACCCCATGGATGAATGGTGGATGAACACAACAGACCGGCTCCGTTCAGGGCCGGGCTTTTAGAAGGGGGCATGTGAGCAAGGCCGGAATGACCCGGTTCGGGAGTTCACGCAGCGACGGCTCCTTCTTCCGCCCCCCGCAAGAAGCCGTCGATACAGAAAAGCCAGTGTCCTCAAAGGGCGCTGGCTTTTCTTTTACTCATACCGATTAGATTGGCCGGACGATTTTCCGCGAGGCCTGACGTGAACGCACAAGTCGATCCAAATGGACCCAAGCTGACCTCCATTGCCTCCAATCCGGTGCCAGAAGGCGCGCGGGTCGGCTATTTCACGACGTCGGACAAGGTGCGGCTGCGCTATGCGCTCTGGCCCAAGAGCAAAGGCCCGTCCAAAGGGACGGTCTGCCTTGTGCAGGGGCGGACGGAATATATCGAGAAATATTTCGAAACCATCGAGGATTTCCGCCAGCGCGGTTTCGCGGTGGCCACATTCGACTGGCGCGGGCAGGGTGGATCGGACCGGCTGATCGGTAACAAACATCTGGGCTATGTGGACCGGTTTGACGATTACTGGACCGATCTGCGGTGCTTCCACGCCGACGTGCTGCTGCCCGATTGTCCATTGCCCTTTTATCTCGTGGGCCATTCCATGGGCGGGCTGGCAAGTCTTTATGCGGCGACGCGTGACCGGATGATGTTCGACCGGGTGTTTCTCTCCGCACCCATGGTGGGCCTCCATGGCATGGAAGACAGTCTGTCCCGCACGGCGCTTTTTGCCGAAGCGCTGAGTTTTCTGGGGCTGGGCCGACTTCCCATGTCGCGCAAGGGCGACAAGCGGCCGGACGAGGCCATGTATGAGGACAATCCGCTGACCTCGGATCGGGCGCGCTACAAGCGCATGGTGGAAACGATCCGGGCCGATGACGGGCTCTATCTGGGCTCGCCGACCTTCCGCTGGCTGGCAGCGTCGATGCGGGCCATGGTCAATGCGGGCAGGGACAGTTTTCCCGGTGAGGTGAAAATCCCTCTCCTGATGCTGGCGGCGGGGCAGGACAGAATTGTCTCGACCCCGGCCATCGAGCAATTGGGGCTGCGGTTGCGGACCGGGCGGCATATGGTGATCCCCGGCGGAAGGCATGAATTGCTGATGGAAAGCGACGCCATTCGCGGGCAGGTGCTTGCCGCCTTCGATGCCTTCATTACTCAACAGACCGGCTGAGCAGGGCTCGCGGCTTCGGCCGGTTATGGGGCGACTGGAACCAGCACCACGGATTCGAGCATGATTTCCTGCGGCAGCGGGAAGGGGCCGGGAATCTGGAACAGATAGTTCAGCGCCAATTCGATATGAGGATAGGGCGCGGAGAGCGACGTCATTTTTATGGTCAATTGCTCTGGATCGAGCGGGGTGCCGACCGTGTTGTCCAGTACGGTCTGGCGGGCGCCCGTTTCATCGTCGGGTGCGAAGAGCAAATAGCGCGCGCCTTCTTCGGCGGCCTTGGCGAGCGTTGACTGCGAATAAATGCCGAAGCCGACCTGAAACAGGGCAAAGGCGCTAATGAGGAAGATCGGCGCGACGATGGCAAATTCGATGGCCATGCCGCCGAGTTGATTGCGCCAGAACCTGCGCAGCATATGCAGCGGCCCGCTCCTCATTGCACCGGACCCACATAGATCTGAAAATGGGCTTCGAGGTTCATATCGACAGCAAAGAGTGCGGTCTTGTAGGCCATGTTCACGCTGGCTTCGGCAAAGCGGCTGGCACCGGTCTGGCAGGCTATGGAGCCGCTGGTCGCCGTTGCACTATTGCGGCAGAAGGTGCTGGTGCTGATCTGGGCGGCACTATTGTTGCCCAAGCCATATTCGATGACCTTGCGCGTGGTGGCGATATCTGCGCCCTGCGTCTGCATGGCGTGCTGCAGGCCGGTATTGAGCGCGGATTGCAGCTTTATCTTTTCCTGAAAGCCGAGCCCGAGATCGACTGTGCTGGTGATCAGCAACAGCAGAACGGGCATCAGGATAGCGAATTCCACGGCAGCATTGCCGTCAGGTGAGCGCAGGAATTTTGTCAGGTCAGACCGAAAAAGGTTTGTCATGCCGGGCCCTTGGCCAGCCGGACCTTGCCCGCTTTGGCACCTGTTGCCGAACCGGCAGAACAATCATTCCTGATGGTGCCGCTGCCGCGAATGTCGATGCTGCTGGCAACGATCTGGGTGCAGCGTGGCGTGGCGATGTTCGGGCCGCTCTCGGTTTTGAGTTGCTGATTGGGGAAATAGACCCCGCCCTGCACATTGCCGATGATGCCGATGAGGCGGACCTGCGAATTGCCGGTATTTGCCGGATTGCCCATGATGACCATGCCCGCGGTGGGGCCGGAGGTCGGGGCCGTCAGATCCCAGGCGACGTTCTGGGCGATGTCGAGCACTTTGGACTGGTCGACATAGATGGTTACACCCGCTCCGATGATCTTGCTGCCCGGTGCGGCCCGGAAACCGGCGGAGAAATAATAGATGCCGGGCTGAAGGGTGACGGTGCCGTCGATTTCGACCTGCTTGCCATATTTGCCGGGCTTGAGCACGTTGCCGCCAGGCATGCCGGGGCCGTAACGGCCCTGATTGATGTGCTGATCGGCGAAAACCGGAACATCGGGGACCGATGCACTGCCCCAATAGGGCGTGGAGGCCAGGCTGTCTTCCGATGTTTCGCGCGGATAGGTGGCATTGGAGCAATCGTTCAGCGTGACCCTGGCGCCGCCATTGGTGCCAATGGTGCCGGGGGTGCGCACGCAATTGGCAATCAGTGCGGCGCTGCCTTCGACCCAGATGGCGTCGTTGGAGGCAGAATTGGTGGCGACGACGCAATTCATGTCTACCTGAACACTGGCCGCAATGAGAATGGAACGCGACTGGCCGGGCTTGAGCGCCAGCATGCAGGGCGCATTGGCCAGTTCCTGATCCATGGTCGCATAGGCGGTGACGCCGATATCGATGGATGCGGCGTCAAGAAACAGCGCGGACAGAAACAGGCGGGTATTGGCCTGAAGGACGGCGCGCGACGAATTCGGACCCAGCGTGCCATCGGGCGAGGGAATGTGGATGGTGATCTGCTGGGCGGTGCCAGAATATCCGGAGGCCTGAGCCTGTGCGACGCCGACGGCAATCGCCTTGTTCAAATCCTTGTCGGCGCTATAGGCCACAAGCGCGCTATAGGCGGCGCTGTCGGCAGCGATCTGAAGCTTGTCTTTTTCGCTGTACCAATAGCCGACTTCGATCGCCAAAGCGGCGAACCCAAGCAGCGCGGGCAGAAGCAGGCCGAAGATAACGGCAATCGCGCCGCGCTCGTCGCGCAGAAACGGCTTTATTGATTTCATCGTATATGTCTGCCCGGCCGAACCGTGGCATTCATACAGATGAGGATGTTAACTCTTGGTGTCGGTTTGCCGGTTTTCTGTATCGATTTCGGTGCTGATCCATATGATTAATTTGTATTGATCAGTTCCAGCGCTGCGTCGAGCAATTGCGGGGTGGCAGCGGCCACGACATTGCCGCCTCCCGTGGGCTCCGAACCATCCCAGCAAGCTATGGCACCGCCCGCTTCGCGGATGATCGGCACGAGAGCCGCAATGTCATAGGTATTGAGATAGGGCTCGATGACGAGATCGGCGTGACCGGCGGCGAGCAGGGCATAGCCATAGCAATCCATGCCGAACCTTTGCAGGCGCGTCGCCTGTTCCACTGCTTCCCATTTGCTCCAATATTCGCCTTTGAACAGATTGGGCGTGGTGGTGAAAACGCGGGCGGGAGCCAGTTCGGTTTGTCCGCTGGTACGGTTGGCCTGCTGCTGCGTGCCGCGGTAGTAGGTGGAGCGGCCGGGAATGGCCAGAAAGCTCTCGCCGATAAAGGGCTGGCTCATCAGACCGGCCACGGCCACGCCGTCCACCGCGAAGCCGATCAAGGTGCCCCAGACGGGCGCGCCGGAAATGAAGGCGCGGGTGCCATCCACCGGATCGATAATCCAGGAAAACCGGCTGTCTCCGGTTTTACCCCATTCCTCACCGATAATGGCGTGATCGGGGAAGGCTTCGGCAATAATGGCGCGAATGGCGGTTTCGGCGCCCTTGTCCGCCTCGGTCACCGGATCGAAACCGGCCACGAGCTTGTTGTCGACGGCGAGCGGCGTGCGGAACAGGGGCAGGGTTTTTGCGGCGGCAGCGTCGGCGGCGGCAAGCAGGACGGACTGGACCTGGGCAAAATCGATTGGGCTGGACATGATTTCAGGTTTTTCCGTTTTGTTTTTCAGGCCGTTGATTTGGCAAAGCTTATAGTGCCTGCCGGTGTCGGTTGTGAGTCAATCGATGCGGGGGATTACTTGGATTGCACCTGAGGCGTCTTAGTATTGCAGAAAGGGTTTTGAGTCTTTTTTGCAACAAACGGCCATAAGCTGCTGTGCTTTGTTGCTGTGTTTGTTGCGCCAAGCCGCAAATCGGTTCATCCAGAAAGGGCATGGTGTGTGCCGAATTGCGCGGAAGAGGCTCCGCAGCGGCAAGCATCGTTCCTCCCTTGACTGGGGCCGTCTTTGGGGGCGGCCCTTTTTTATTGTCCTGTATTTGATGAGCGGGATTTATTCGGCGGCAGCGCGCTCGACAATGGCGCCATGACCAGCCAGAGCCACGAGGTCAATGCCGATCAGGGTCTGAATCAGCCGATCGAGCAGCGCTTTGACGCCATCGAAGCCAGCGTTTTTCTCCAGCGTGGCCTCGTTCATATAGAGATGGCGGCTGATCTCGATCTGCAGGGCATGGACGCCATGCTGGGGGCGGCCATAGGTGCGGGTGCAGAAACCGCCAGCATAGGGCCGATTGCGCGCGACGCGCAGACCGGCGGCGGTGAAGATGGTTTCCACCAGATCGACCAGCGGGCTGGCGCAGGTGGTGCCATAGCGGTCGCCCAGGACGATATCGGGCGCGGCGCGCTCGCCGTGGCGACCAATGCGCGGCATGGAATGGCAATCGATCAGCACCGACAGGCCGAAACTTTCGAGCGATTCCCCGAGCAGTTTCTGTAGAGCCGCGTGATAGGGGTGGTAGATGCCTTCGATCCGCATGCGGGCATCGTCCAGCGTCAGGCGTTCCCTATAGATGGGTTTGTTTTCCGCCACCACGCGCGCCAGCGTGCCCAACCCAGCGGCAACGCGGGGCGAGGTGGTGTTGAATCGATCCGAGAGCGGCTCGGTAAACATGGTGGGGTCGAGTTCCCATGGCTCGCGGTTGACGTCGAGATAGGCGCGGGGGAAGTGCGCCCGCAGCATGGGTGCGCCCAGATGGGGCGCGCGCGAAAACAGCTCGTCGACAAAGGCGTCTTCGGACTGGCGGATCGAGAGGTGATCCAGCCTGGTCATGGCAAGAAAGCGTGAGGGATAGGCCCGCCCGGAATGGGGGGAATTGAAGACGACCGGCGACAGAACGCGCCGAGGTCGTATTGTCTCAAATGCCGGTTGATCCCAATAGTCGGACCGCACGCGCTCCCCCGGTGATTTGCTTTTGCGCCAGTGTGAAGCGGCGAAGTGGACTTGTCCAGTTGCCGTTGCATCCCGGAAAGCGCGGAAAACCGGAGGATGTGAGCGGGGAACGGTTGCGAAAGCGTGCAAGTGGCTTAAACATCGCCCTATACCGACTCACATTCCCCGATCGGCACCGAGGTTTATTGATGAAACGCATCCTTCTCGCGGAAGACGACAACGATATGCGCCAGTTTCTGACGCGGGCGCTGAAGAATGCCGGCTATGAAGTGGTGTCGTTCGACAATGGCCTGTCCGCCTATGAGCGGTTGCGCGAGGAGCCGTTTTCGCTGCTGCTCAGCGATATCGTGATGCCGGAAATGGACGGAATCGAGCTGGCGCGGCGCGCCACCGAACTCGACCCCGATCTCAAGGTCATGTTCATCACCGGCTTTGCTGCCGTGGCGCTGAACCCCGATAGCGACGCGCCCAAGGATGCGTCGGTGCTGTCCAAGCCGTTCCATCTGAAGGATCTGGTCAACGAGGTCGAGCGCCTGCTGGCGGCGTAAATATCCACAGGTCGCCGATGCGGCTCTGTCTGCCACAGGAGCGCAGCTCTCTTGGCCTTTTCACCTGAAATCTCTCCAGCGGAGCGATTTTAACTGCGGCATGGATCAAAGGCCCTTGACCCCCTGATAGGTTTTATGGTCTACCCGCGCCACCGGAACAGCTCAGGCCGTTCTGGCCCGGAGAGATGGGCGTATAGCTCAGCGGGAGAGCACTACGTTGACATCGTAGGGGTCACAAGTTCGATCCTTGTTACGCCCACCATCTCTTTCCGGCCGCTTCCCCTGATGGGACATAAGCGGAATGGGAGTATAGCTCAGCGGGAGAGCATTCGCTTCACACGCGAAGGGTCACAAGTTCAATCCTTGTTACTCCCACCATTTATCTTCTGCTTCGATAATCGTATCGCTCGCTTGAGCGCATAGAAAAACCCGGCTTTGCGCCGGGTTTTCTGTATTTATCAGTGATGGTGCTCGGGCATTTCCTTGAGCTGATCCTTGGTCCAGGCGGTGACGGCGTGAACGTCGCCATGCTCGTCGCGCATGAATTGCAGGTCGCGCAAGGGCACGGACACCGGCTTGGCTCCAAGGCCAAGAAATCCGCCGACATCGATGATGACGGAATCAACGCCATGAACGTGATCGACCTTGCCGATCTTGTGGTCGTCGGCACCGTAAATCGTTGCGCCCTCGAGAATGGCGGGGGTGAGTTCGGTCTGTGTCAGTCGCACGTGATTGCTATGGTCCATTGTGGAACTCCTTGTTGTTGGGTCAGGGTCAACAAACCAGGCAGTCAAGTGTTCCCGTAAAGTCGATCAACTCACCACATGCTCGCCTTGGCGCGTTCGGGCCAAGCTTTGTCATAGCTGTCGCCGCCGACCTGATTTTCGGTCATGTCGGCCAGAATCTGGCCGGGGCTGGGCAGGCTCGTCGGATCGATGTGCCGCGCGGGATTCCAGAGTTCGGAGCGGATAATGGCGCGGGCGCATTGGAAATAGAGTTCGTCGATTTCGAGCACGATGACCGAGCGCGGTGCTTTTTCCTTGACCGCGAAACTGTCGAGAAGCGCGGGATCGATGGAGAGATGGGCGCGGCCATTGGCGCGCATGGTGGTGCCGGAGCCGGGGATGAGGAAGAGAAAGGCGCAACGCGGGTCGCGCACGATATTGCGCAGGCTGTCGATGCGGTTATTGCCGCGCCGGTCAGGCATCATCAGCGTCTTGTCGTCATGGATGCGGACAAAGCCGGGCTTGTCGCCGCGGGGAGAGCAGTCGATGCCTTCGGGACCGACAGTGGCAAGCGCGGCAAAGGGGCTGGCTTCGATCAATTGCCGATAATGCGGCGTCATTGCATGGGCGATTTTGGTGGTCGAGGCAGCTGCGGGGGCTGGCAGGTAAAGGGCTTCAAGCTCTGAAATGGAGGTGATCGTGGTCATTGAACGCGTTTGTGACGCCTCCGTGCTGGGAATATATCGTTACAGAGCCTATATCTGGCGCAAATAACAGACCGACAAAGGATTGATGCCATGGACAGCCATGCCTTTCCCGTAACCCGCAGCGAAGCCGAATGGCGGCAGAAGCTGACGCAAGAGCAGTATCAGGTGATGCGCGAGCATGGCACCGAGCGCCCGGGAAGCTGCGCGCTGCTGCATGAAACGCGGCAGGGGACATTTTCCTGCGCCGGCTGCGATACTGCGCTCTTTGCCTCGACACTGAAATTTGAGAGCGGCACCGGCTGGCCCAGCTTTAACGATCCGGTGCCCGGTTCGGTGGAAACAACGGTGGATCGCTCCTATGGCATGGTGCGCACCGAGGTGCATTGCGCCAATTGCGGCAGCCATCTCGGCCATGTGTTTCCCGATGGTCCGCCGCCCACCGGGCTGCGCTATTGCATCAATGGCGTGGCGCTGAATTTTACGCCCAATGCATGAACGAAGCCCCGGAGAAAGTCCGGGGCTTTTTTGTATTTGGGTGTCTGTTTCGGCCATCCTGTTTGCCATCACCCCCTCCCAGCTTCGCTATGGCCTTGCGGCCAAGCTGCGCTACCTCCCCCGTTAAGGGGGAGGTGAAGGGGGGCTCATGTGCCCCTCGGCTTGGCCCTGTTGGTGGGGGTGGCGGTGATGGGGTTTTCGGGCCAGGGGTGGCGGGGGTAGCGACCCTTGAGGTCCTTGGCGACGTCTTTCCAGCTGCCGCGCCAGAAACCGGGCAGGTCGCGCGTGGTCTGGATGGGGCGATGGGCGGGCGAGAGCAGGATGAGGAGCAGCGGCACTTTGCCATTGGCGATGGTGGGGTGACGGTCCAGCCCGAACAGTTCCTGTACGCGGATTTCGAGCGCCGGGCCGTTTTCAGCAGCATAGTCGATGGGGAGGTGCGAGCCCGATGGGGCGTGAAAATGGCTGGGCAGCAGCTTTTCAATGTCCTGCTTTTTCGCCCATGGCAGCAGGGCATCGAGCGCCATGCCGAGGTGATCGGCGCTGATGGCGGCGAGCTTGGTTTCGCCCAATAGATGCGGGGCGAGCCAGGATGGATCGGCAGCTAAGCTTGCGTCTGAAAGATCGGGCCAGTCCCCGCCGATGGTCTGGTGAAGGAAAGTCGCGCGGGCGCGGATGGCCTTCTGGTCCTTGGTCCAGGGTAGATTATCCGCGCGCTTCAAGGCCGCCTCAGCAAGCAGTTGCGCGGCTTTTTCGAGATCGGTGACGGGCGCGGTATCGTCGCTGAGACGCAGGGCATCGAGGCGACGCTGACGGCGGGCGCGGACCGATTGGGTCGCCGGATCGAAGGCGAGCACGGTTTCGCTTTTTACATGGGGCGCAAAAAGGCTTTCGAGGTCGACAGCATCAAGCACGGCGGCTGAGCGAATACGGCCCTGATTGGCCGAGCCGGTGAGGTCGGCGACGACGATATAGGGCGCTGCGGCGAGTGCATGGGTTTCGTCAAGCTGCGCCTGCCGACCATTGGCAAGGCGGAAGCGGCCGCGCGGCCCGGCGGATTGGGCAACGCGGTCGGGAAAGGCGCGGGCGAGATGGTGGCCGGGGGCGAGGCTTTCGCCCGAACTGCCATTGGCCAGCTTGGCCCAGCGCCGCGCCATAGAGCGGGCGTCTTCGGCGCGTTTTGAGCGGTCAGTACGGAAGCGATCGAGTCGGCGGCCAATGTCGATGTCGTCGCCGCCGAGGCCTCGCTCGCCGATCAGCACCGCCAGTTCGGCGGCGCGTTCGGCATCGCCATCCTCGGCACCAGCAATGGTCATGTGTGCGAGGCGGGGATGGAGCGGCAGGCGGGCTAGGGCCTTGCCCGCGGCGGTGAGCGCGCCGGACGGGGTGATGGCGTCGAGCCGGGTCAGCAGGGCTTTTGCCTCAGCCCATGCCGGGCCGGGTGGAGGATTGAGAAAGGCGAGCGCGGCGGGGTCGCTGACACCCCAGGCTGCGAGATCGAGCATGAGGCCGGACAGGTCGGCGGCGAGGATTTCGGGCGTTTCGAAGGGAGCGAGCGCAGCTGTCTGGCCTTCGTTCCACAGGCGAATGCAGATGCCGGGACTGGTTCTGCCGGCGCGGCCCCGGCGCTGATCGGCTCCGGCGCGAGAGACGCGGGTGGTCGCAAGGGTGGTGAGGCCGGTGGCCGGTTCATAGACCGGGATGCGGCGGAAGCCAGAATCGATGACGATGCGAATGCCTTCGATGGTGAGCGAGGTTTCGGCAATGGAGGTGGCCAGCACGATTTTGCGGCGACCCTCCGGCGCGGGCTGGATGGCGCGGTCCTGCTCGGCAGGCGTCAATTGGCCATAGAGCGGGGCGAGATCGATATCGGCGGGCAGGCGCGCGGCAAGGCGTTCGGCGGTGCGGATGATTTCGCCCTGACCGGGCAGGAAGACAAGGGCCGAGCCGTCATGGTCGCGCATGGCCTTGAGCACGGCGATGGCGACCTGCTCATCAAGCCGTTGCAACGGGTCGGGTTCTGCATAGAGCGTATCGACGGGAAATGTGCGGCCCGGGCTGTCGATGACGGGCGCGTTATCGAGCAGGCTGGCGATCCGCGCACCATCAATGGTGGCTGACATGACCAATAGGCGCAGGTCGGGGCGCAGCGCGCGCGCGTCAAGCGCCAGGGCCAGACCCAGATCGGCGTCGAGGCTGCGCTCGTGGAATTCGTCGAACAGAACAGCGGCAATGCCGGTCAGTTCGGGGTCATCGAGGATCATGCGCGTGAAGACGCCTTCGGTGACGACCTCGATCCGCGTTCTGGCCGAAATTCTGGATTCCATCCGCACGCGATAGCCGACAGTCTGGCCAATATCTTCGCCGAGCAATCTGGCCATTTGTCCGACGGCAGCGCGCGCGGCGAGGCGGCGGGGTTCGAGCACGATGATGCGGCCATCGTTCCGCCAGGGCGCAGCCAGCAAAGCCAGGGGGACGCGCGTGGTCTTGCCCGCGCCGGGCTGGGCGACGAGCACGGCGCTGGTGCCGCTCGCCAGCGCATCGGCCAGAGCGGGCAGGACGGCATCAATGGTCAGGGCAGGCAATGGCATAGGCATGAACAGGCGATAGCCCGTCCTTGGGCGAGACTGCAAGCCTTGGGCTGAATTGCAGGCTGGGGAGAGCGAAGCGCCTGCCGTTCAGACCCTGTTCACCGCTGGCGTACTCAGCGGTTCTCATCTGCGCGCGGCGCAGGTAAGGTCCTGCCGGTCAACACTGAATGGTCCGGAGACGCGCATGCAACTCACCCGCATCGGCAATGGCGAGATTACGGTCGATGTGGCTGCTCTTGGCGCTGAAATGCAGTCGATCCAGACGCGGGATGGCCGCAATTGGATGTGGCATGGCGATGCCGCCTATTGGACCGGGCGCTCGCCGGTATTGTTTCCCATGGTGGGGCGCGCGCCCAATGACAGCATATCGATCGGCGGTGAACGCTATCAGATGAGCCAACATGGTTTTGCGCGGCGCAGCAATTTTACGCTCGTGGTCGAAGAATCTGATCGCTGCATCTATCGACTGGAGGCTTCCGAAGCGAGCAGGGCGCTGTATCCATTCGATTTTCGGCTCGATATCGAGCATCGCGTCGAAGGGCGGGCGGTGACGGTGCAAGCCGAGGTGAGCAATCAGGGTGATGGCGTGATGCCTTATGGCATCGGCTTCCACCCCGCTTTCGCGTGGCCGCTGCCCGGTGGCGCGGGACAGCCCCATGCGGTGGTGCTGGACAATGGCGGTGAGCCCGCCCTGCAGCGACTTTCGGGTGGGCTGGTGGTGAGGGAAAAGCTGGCCTCGCCCTTTGCCGAGGGGCGGCTGGAGCTGGATCACAGTCAGTTTGAGAATGACGCGATGATCTTCAGCGACGGCGCCGGTGCGGGCCTGCGCTATGGGCCGGAGCAGGGACCGCAGGTGCTGTTTTCATGGGAAAACTTGCCCAATTTTGCACTCTGGACCAAGCCGGGCGCGGGCTTTGTGTGTCTTGAGCCCTGGCATGGTACGGCGGCGGAAGTGGGTGGTTCGGATGATCTCAGCGAGCGGCCATATTCCGAATTGCTCGGGCCGGGCGCCGTGGCGCGCTATAGTTTTACGGCGGAAGTCCGCGGCTGATTATTCGGCTGCGCCGCGTTCATCCATGAGCGCATCGGGGCCGTTGGGGTCGCCGGGGGCGGTTTCTGCACCGAGGTCGGGGAAAGCGGCGATGCGCTGCCCACGGAAATCGGTGCGCAGGACGATGAGGCCGCGCTCTTCAAACCAGGTCAGCAGCCTCCTGGCCCTGCTTGATGAATGGGTGCCATAGAGCCGGGCGAGCGTGGCATCGGACGGGCAGGGCGCGCCGGTGAGGGCGGCCTGCGCGATGACGAGGAAAACCCCCTGCACGTCGTCGGTCAGCGTTTCAGACAGCGAGAGTGCCTGCTGCCAGCCATCGGAGCTGGCGACCTCTTCATCGGGCGCGACGCGGGCGACGGCCAGCAGACGCTTGAAGGCGGGCAGAGCCGGGGGCTCGCCGGGCACGCGGCGAATGCGGCAGCGGACGAGGAAATCCTGATAGAGCACGGCATGGGTGCGGAAACCGGCATCGGGATCGCTCAGCAGCTCGGCCATGACCGATTTGATCTGGGCTTCGCGCTCGGCTTCGTCGATTTCGGGGAATAGCGAGACCGGCTCTTCAGGGGCTTCGGCGCGTGCACGGGCGCGGGCCTCGGCGACCTGGGCCAGCAATTCATTGGTTGAAGGCGGGGGCGGCGGCGGTGGGCGGCGCACGATCGGGCGGCTCAGCTCATCGGGGTCCATGGTAAAAATCAGATCGGCGGCATCGACGGGCGCTTCGGGGAGCGGGGTCAGCTTGGGGCTGGTGGAGCGGGCCGAGGTTTCGACCGGGCCGATGATTATGGGCAGGGGACGGCGCGACACGGCGGGGCCGAGGGCGACGAAATGGCCGCGGGCCAGATCGCGGAACTGCTCGGCCTGACGGCGATCCATGCCGAGCAGGTCGGCGGCGCGGGCCATGTCGATGTCGAGAAAAGTGCGGCCCATCAGGAAGTTACTGGCTTCGGCGGCGACGTTCTTGGCCAGTTTGGCGAGGCGCTGGGTGGCGATGACACCGGCCAGACCGCGTTTGCGGCCGCGACACATGAGGTTGGTCATGGCGCCAAGCGACAATTTGCGTGCTTCATCAGACACTTCGCCAGCGGCGGCGGGGGCAAAGAGCTGGGCTTCGTCGACGACGACCAGCACCGGATACCAATAATCGCGGTCGGCATCGAACATGCCGCCGAGGAAGGCGGCGGCGGCGCGCATCTGCTGTTCGGCGTCGAGGCCTTCGAGATTGAGCACGACCGAGACGCGGTGCTGGCGCACACGGGCGGCGATGCGGGTCAGCTCGGCCTCGGTGCGGGTCGCATCAACGACGAGGTGGCCGTAACGCTCTGACAGCGTTACGAAATCGCCCTCGGGATCAATGACGCATTGCTGCACCCAGGGCGCGGATTGTTCGAGCAGGCGGCGGAGAAGATGAGATTTGCCGGAGCCGGAATTGCCCTGCACCAGAAGGCGCGTGGCGAGCAATTCCTCAAGGTCCATATTGGCAGCGCCGCTTCCACGGCTTTCTCCCATATCGATGGCGACTTGCATTGCTACTCCGGCTGGATGCGTCACATTTCCAGCGGAAGGCTGACGCAGGGCTACTTGTTGCTAGCAGACTGTTAGCACAGAGCGTCCCCGATTCGGGTGTAGCGCAAAAGCCCGGTTCCACAAAATGATCAGCCGGGCTTGCGGGCAATGATAAAAATGGCGGCGCCGGGTTTGGGCTGCCAATCGTCTTCGATGACGAAGCCGACGCGGGTCAGGCTGGCGCGCAGATCGTCCCGGCTCATGAAATTGAGCTGGGGTAGTTTGCCCAGCAATTTTCCGAGGCCGACAAGCGGGGTGAGAAATCTGAGATGGCTGCCAAGGCAGGATGTGCTGGAGACGAAACGGCCACCGGGCTTGAGGATATCAAAGACGCGGGCGATTGCGGCGTCCTTATCCTTGAGCAGATGCAGGATGGAGAGGCCCAGCACCATGTCATAGCTGGCCGGTGGGATCGGCATTGTGGTGATGTCGCCCTGTTCGAAACTGACATTGGTGATGCCGGCAGCCCGGGCTTTGTCGCGGGCCAGTTCGACCATGCGCGCCGAGAAATCGATGGCGCGCACCGTGTTTACTTTTGGCGCATGGGTGAGGGCGGTGCCGCCGGTGCCGCAGCCGAATTCAAACAGGTCCATATCCGGGGTCAAATGCGCATGCGTGCGCTCCAGCTTGATCCGATAGGCCTGCTCGTCGGCGATGGGTTGGGCGGCGTATTTGTCGGCGAGCCGATCCCAGAATGCACTCATTTCGGCCATGGCTCACGCCTCCGTTTTTCAATGGGCGGAGATTATTGCGTGAATGCTAAAAACGAAATTGAAGAATAGCGCAGTTCGATTATGCATAAATGCATAAAGGAGGCGCCATGTTACCGGATTGGAACCAGTTGCGGGCCTTGCTGGCCACGGTGGACACGGGCTCGCTTTCAGCGGCGGCGCGGAAACTGGGCCTGACCCAGCCGACGCTGGGGCGACAGGTGGCGGCGCTTGAAGACGAATTGGGCGTTGCCATTTTCGAGCGTGTTGGGCGGCGGTTGATCCTGACCGAGGCCGGACAGCAATTGGTGGGGCATCTGCGCGAGATGGGGGAGGCGGCAGAGCGCGTTGCCATGACGGCGACCGGCCAGTCGCAGGCGATCGAAGGCGTGGTGCGGATCACGACCGCCGATATCTATGCCGGATATGTGCTGCCGCCCGTGCTGGACCGGATCAGGCGGGAGGCTCCGGCAATTCGCGTCGAGGTTCTGGCGACCGGCTCGATCAGTGATCTGTTGCGGCGCGAGGCCGATATTGCCATCCGCCATGTGCGGCCCGAGCAGGAGGGGCTGATTGCCAAACGCTGCAAGGACACAGCGGCCTATATCTATGGCACGCCGGAACTGCTGGAGCGGATGGGCAATCCCCGGACGGGCGAGGCACTGGCGCGCGGCGATTTTGTCGGGGCCATGGCGCATAATGAGGACTTTATTGCCTCGGCAAACGCGCATGGCGTGCCGCTCGGCCAGAGCAATTTCCGCTTCTTTACCCAGAGCGGCATGACCGGCTGGGAATGGGTGCGCAAGGGCCTGCTGCTGGGCGGCATGGTCGAGGCGGTCGGGCGGCTGACACCGGAAGTGGTGATTGCCGTGCCCGATATTGCGCCGATCCCGGTGCCGGTGTGGCTGGTGACACACCGGGAATTGCACACCAGCCGGAGGATCAGGCTGGTGTTCGACATGCTGGTCGAGCATTTTTCGTGAGGCTTTAGGCTGAATCGGCATTCAAGATTTGTATTTGGGATCGAAAGCCCTGATGCAATTGAGAACTTCGGCTTGCTGTGCTGCTGAAACGAACGCGATGGGGCACCCTCCCCTTGACGGGGAGGGGTTCTTCATACGCTCAAATATTGGGGCTCTCGCACCCCCTCCCAGCCTCCTCACCTCAAATCTCTCCACCGGAGAGATTTGCCCTTTGGGACGGATCGGAGCCCGTCAAGGGGGAGGTGCCCAGTGGGGCTCTCCAAATTCGGTGAAAACACTGAAATGTCGATTGCCTAGAGATCGCGGAGCAATCTGGCGGGGCGGGCGGAGGCGGCGCGCAGGATGGTCAGGGCGCCGAGCAGGGCGGTGATGATGATGGCGGCGAGCAGAACAAAGGCGACCACATCGGGACGCCAGGTGAATTCGACTTCCAGCATCAGGAACGTGACCAGCCGACCGACGCCCAGACCGATGATGAGGGCAGGAATGACGGCGAGCACGGCGAGAAACGCGTATTGGCAGCCTGCCGTGGCGATCAGCTCGAAACGGGTTGCGCCCAGAACCTTGGTGATGATGGTGTCGGCTTCGCGCTGGCGGCGGCCGGTCGAGAGTGAGCCGATCAGCACCAGCAGGCCATTGCCGACGGCGAGACCGCCGACGAGAGCCGCCGCGAAGGAGAGCTGGCCCAAGGCGTCGGTAATCTGCTTGAGCGTATCACCCACCGCGATGAATCGAATGTCTGGCAATTGGCTGGCCAGCAGGCGGGTGACGTCCTCTTCCTCGCCCGGAGTGGCGGTGACGGCGGCAAACAGGGTCGTGGGATAGGTGTCGAGTACGCCGGGCGAGAAGGTCGCAAGAAAATCGATGCCGCCCTGCCATGAATAATCGCGGAAGCTGGCGATGGTGACGGTGAGCGGTTCGCCAAAGACCGAGAAGGTCAATGTATCGCCCAGATCGACGCCAAGGCCATTGCGCAGGCTCTGGTGCAGGCTGATGAGGCCGGGGCCGGAATAATCGGCGGGCCACCATTCGCCCGCAGTGACGCGGGAGGAGGATGGCAGGACGCTGCGCCAGGTGAGGGGAACGTCGCCCGAAAGCAGGAATGTCGCCTCGGGGCCTCTGGTGCGGCGGGTATCGGCAGGCTGTTCGGCAATCTCGATGAGCGAGCCGCGCAGCATGGGCGTCGAGACAAAGCGGGAAATGCCATTATCCTCTGCGGCCAGCACTTCGAGGTCTTCGACTTCATCGGAGAAGAGATCGGAGCCGACAAGCGTGGGGGCGTCGAAGGCCGAAGCGCCGAGGAATTCCTGTTGCAGATTGGCCTGCATAACCAGAACGACAATCAGCATGGCCAGCGCCATGCCCGCAGAAACCACGATGGCCGCTGCGTTCTGTCCGGCAGCAACGATATTGCGCAGGGCATGGCGGAAAATGCGCGGGCCGGTTTCCGGCAGACGAGCGAGCCCGGCCTGCACAAGGCGGATAAAGAGCTGGAACAGGATGGCGGCGGTGGCGCTGGCGAGACCAAAGGCGGCGACCAGCGCGACATCGCCTGTCATCAGCCAGGCCAAAAGGAAGAAAGCGAGGATGGCGGCGACCAGTGGCAAGACCTGCCAGGAGAGCAGCAGTGCTTGCCAATCCACCGGTGGCGCATCGAGGCCCTTGGAGCGGAACAGCAGGACAGGGCGAATGGTCTGAGCCTGCTGCAAGGGCAGATAGGCAAAGGCGAAAGCGGTGACAAGGCCTGTTCCCGCGGCGATGAGCAGGGGCTGGATATGGATGGCGGCAGTCAGCGGAATGCCGACCGCAGCGCCGATAGAGGGCAGGATCAGATAAGCGACCGAGCCGCCGACGAGCAGGCCAATGGCGACGCCGACAAGCGCGAGCGCGGCGACCTGTGCGAAGAAGTGAATGAAAATGCGTGAACGGCCTGCGCCCATGGAGCGCATGACCGCGATGATGCCGGAGCGCTCGGCAATATAGGCGCGCATGCCGGTCCAGACCGAGACGCCGCCGATCAGCAGCGAGCCCAGGCCGACAATGACCAGAAAACGCATGAACAGATCATAATAGCGCACCATCTGTCCCAGACCGTCGCGGGCGGTGCGGATGGTCCAGCCGCTATCGCCGAAGGTTTCGGCGGCGCTGGCGAGGCCGGTTTCGAGATCAGTGTCGATGAGGCCGATCTTGTAGCGATACCAGGTGCCCAGGCCCGGCAGCGGCGAGGACCGGTCGCTCACAACGGAGAATCCTTCGGTGGTGATCAGCAGCGGCAGGCCGAGGCGGAAGCCGCGCACCGGCGCATTGGGCAATTGACCCAGCGTGCCGCGGACGGAAAAGGTCGTGCCACCCAGACCAAAGTGATCCCCCACGCGAATGCGGAGCTGGTCGAGCATGACCGCATCCATCAAGGCGCCGGGCACGCCATCCTGCGGGGCAAGGAAAGCGCCAACATCGGTGCCGGCTGGCATTTGCGGGCTGGAAACCCTGCCGAAGAGGGGATAGCCCGGCCCGACCGCGCTGACATCGGCAAATGCGTCGCCATCGAAACTTTCGGCGCGCAGATTGGTATCGACGACGCCGATTACGGTGCCCAAGGCCTGCATGGCCGCCAGTTCTTCGGGAGTTGCGAGCCGGTCGGCGCGGGAGAGTTCGAGATCGCCGCCCATGATTTCAGCGGCGCCGCTTTCGATGGCACGCGAAATGCTGGCGCCAACCGAGTTCACCCCGGCAATCAGGGCGGTGCCGACGGCAAGGCAGGTGACCAGCAGCAGGAAGCGGCGAAGATCGCCGCGCATGTCCAGAAGGCCAATGCGAATGGCGGGCCAGAAATTAAACATCAGCGGGCCACCGGGGTTTCGGTCAACTCGCCATTGGTCATGGTGAAAACTCTGTCGGCCCGTGCGGCAAGCGTGGGATCATGGGTGATGAGCACCACGGCGGTGTTCTGGCTGCGGGCCAGATCGAACATGAGATCGACCACCACGGCGCCGGTTTTCTGGTCGAGATTGCCGGTGGGTTCATCGGCCAGCAATAAAGGCGGATTGGCGACCGTGGCGCGGGCGAGGCCGACGCGCTGCTGCTCCCCGCCGGATAGTGCGGTGGGGCGATGATCAAGCCGGTCCTCGAGACCCACGGCGGCGAGGGCGGCGGCGGCTTTCTCGCGGATTTCGGCCATGGACAGGCTGGGTTCAGCGATTTCCAGCGCCAGGCCGACATTGTCGAGCGCGGTCAGCGAGGGGATCAGGTGAAAGCTCTGGAAGACGATGCCGAGAGTATGGCGGCGGAAGCGGGCCAGCTCGTCCTCATTCATGTTGCCGAGTTCGCTACCATTGACTTCGACCCGGCCATTGCTGGCTTTTTCGAGACCGGCCAACAGCATGAGCAGGGAGGTCTTACCGCTGCCCGAGGGGCCGACAATGGCCACGACCTCGGCGGGGGCGACGCGCAGGGAGACCTTGCGCAGGATGTGTAGCGGGCGACCGGCAATTTCGAGCGTATAGTCTACATTCTGCGCGTCGATGATTGCCGTTGTGGCCATGAGCCGATCCCCCCTTACCCCATTGCGGCCGGTTCGGTGCGAGCGAATCGGCGCGCCACCATGATGCCGTCATCATTCTCTATGGAAAGGGTTTTCTGGCCCGCGATGCCAGTTCGGCTTCCCAATAGTGGTACTAGACGGCGCAGGCGTTCAATTTTCCTAAAACTGCGATGACAATTCGTAACAAAGCCGTCAACACAGGCATATTTCTACTGGTCTATAACGGTTTGTGCTGGCAGACATGAGCCCAGAGATATTTGGAGGGGTGTAATCGTGAAGACTTGGTTGCGGATGCTGGTCGCTTTTGCTGGCTTGCAAATGGCGGTCGCTCCTGCTCTGGCCGCAGGCGAACTTGCATTGCTGGAATCCTATATCGGGGACTGGCGCGGCGACAGCGCATTGGTGGGCACGGACAAGCACGAGCCGTTCCGCTGCCGCCTTGGCGTGTCCAAGGGCAATCTGGGCCGGATCAATTATACCGGGCGCTGTGCGCTGATTAACGCCACCCTCTCCATCAGCGGCACGATTGCCTTCATTGAAGACCAGAACCGTTTTGAAGCGGCGATGAGCACCAATGCCGGTTATACCGGGCTGGCCGTGGGCCAGACTTCGGGCGACCGGATCAGTTTCGACCTGCGCGAAAAGCAGCGGGACCGGGGCGGTGGCATGGTGCGGATCGGCGCGCGTATCCTGCTGGTCGGCACCGACAGCATCACGGTGGATTTCGAAGTGGAATTCAACGATTCCGGGGAAGTGATGACGGCAAGCGTGCCGTTTACCCGCTAATGTCCCAGCCGCACAAAGGCTCGTGCCTCTGCGGGGCCGTGTCCTTTATTTTCAAAGGCGACATGCCCGCCGCCTCCGCCTGCCATTGCAGCATATGCCGCAAGGCGAGCGGCGCGCATGAAATGGGCATTGATGTCGATAAATCGGCGTTGGAGATTACCGGGTCCGAGCATGTGACCTGGTATTTTTCGTCCGAGAAGGTGCGGCGCGGATTTTGTTCGACCTGTGGGGCGCCAATGTTCTTCGATCCGCCGGAGGCCGACTGGATCGGTCTGCATCTTGGCTCGTTCGACGGACCGACCGGGACACGGATCGCCAAGCATATCTTTGTCGGCGACAAGGGCGACTATTACGAGATTTGCGATGGCGCACCGCAATTTGAGACGGTGCCGGAGTAGGGAGGACAACCCCCACCCAGCCTCCCCCTGAGAAGGGGGAGGGGTCTGCCGGTGGCTTCCGGAGGGCGAAGCATGCTCGATCTGTTCCTCCCCCTTCTTCAGGGGGAGGGTAGGTGGGGGTGCGATCTTAAAGCCGGACCAGTTTCTTCACATCGACCGGCAGGCCGGTTTCGAAGCTTTTATTGGCGGCGATGCCGGTGAGGATCGAGAGGGCGCCGTCGCGGTGATTGGCGCCATAGCCGGGGCGTGGGGTGGCATTGCCGAAGATTTCTTCGAGCATGATCTTGTCGCCGCCGCCATGACCGCCTTCGCCATGCTTGACCGGCACGACGCGCGGCTCGCCATGGAGCGGGAAGTGGTAGAGCTTGACGCCCTTGGCCGCGCCTTCGGTTTCCGAGCCGGCACCGGCATTGATGTAGGAATTTTCGTGCACGGTGAGTTCGAGCCGTCCGCCCGTGCCGTTGATGGCGACGTTAAAGCCTTCCCATGGGGCATAAGCATAGAGCGAATAGGTCATCACCGCCTTGTTGGCGTAGCGGACCATGACGTTCATGGTGTCTTCGATGGAGATGCCGTCGCCGAACACGTTCTGGTCGCGCTGGTAGCCGTCTTCCTTTTCGGCGTCCCAATAGAGACCCTTCTGCACCGGGGTATCGGTGAGATCGATGGCGAAGGGATCGTTCTTTGCCGCCTCGACGCCGGTGGTGCGGGTATAGGGCGTGAAGACGCCGCGTTCCTCGGCATTGGCGCGGCCGTAGAATTTGAGGTCGCCCATGGCAAAGACCGTATCGGGCTGGGTGCCGAGCCAGAAATTGACCAGATCGAAATGGTGGGTGGATTTGTGGACCATAAGGCCACCGGAATTGGCCTTGTCGCGGTGCCAGCGGCGGAAATAATCGGCGCCGTGGCGGGTATCGAGCAGCCATTCGAAATGGACGGAGGTGACCTTGCCGATGGCGCCCTCGGCGATGAGTTCGCGCAGGGCCGAATTGTGCGGGGCATAGCGGTAATTGAAGGTGACGCGCACCTGTTTGCCGGTGCGCTCGACCGCATCGAGAATGGCCTGGCACTTTTCCGGGTCGGTGGTCATCGGCTTTTCGGTGATGACGTCGCAACCGGCTTCCAGTGCCGCGATGATATAATGGTGGTGGGTGCGGTCGATGGAGGTGACGATCACCGTGTTAGGCTTGACCTCGGCAATCATGCGCCCGAATTCGGCGGCTTTGTAGGTGGGTACGGCTTTGCCGCCCAGTTCTTCAGAAATGACCTTATTGGTGAAATCCATGCGGACCTGATTGGTATCGCATAGCGCGACCAGCCGCGATTGTTCCTTATGGGGACCGAGAATGGCCTCGTAGAACATGCGGGCGCGACCTCCGGTGCCCACAAGCGCGTAGGTCTTGGTCATTCACTTTCTCCGGTCTTTTTGAAATGGGATCAGGCGCCGAGCTGGCGTCGAAACTTTATCTACCATACAAGATTGCAGAAGTGCAGACTTTCTTTCTACAATTGCCTGCGATTTGCACGTGGTATGCGCTTTGGGGCTTGTCCTCATGAGCGCAGAAACCTGTGGAAGCCAGCAAGGGCGGGGAAGCCACGGCGCGATTGCCGTCCCATGGTCAATGGAAGGAATCAATGGTGGTCGGCAGCGTGCTCGAAATCAATGAAGAGACCATGGCCATGCGCCTTGTCGGGGCGCTGCGCGACGACATCGTGACCATGGGGCTCAAGCCCGGCGACGTCATTTCCGAGAGTGATATTGCGGGGCGCTATGGCGTGTCGCGGCAGCCGGTGCGCGAGGCCTTTATTCGTCTCGCCCAGCAGGGGCTGCTGTTGATCCGGCCCAAGCGAGCCACGGTGGTCAAGAAAATCTCGCCTGATGGCGTGCGGCAGAGCCGGTTTATCCGCGAAAGCATCGAGGTCGAGATCATCCGGCGGGTGGCGGGCAATCCGGGGCCGGAGGCGGCAAAGGTTCTGGCCGATCTGATCGAAGAACAGGAAGTGGCGTCATCCAAGGAGGACAGCCGCCGGTTCCACGTGCTGGACGAATTGTTTCACCGTACCCTGGCTCGGCTGGGGGGCGTGGAATATGCGTGGCAATTGATCGATGACCACAAGATGCAGCTCGACCGGGTGCGCTATCTGACGCTGGGGGTCTCTTCCAGCCAGCGCGCCATTGCCGAGCACAAGGTGATTGCCGAGGCGGTGGCCAAGGCCGATCCGGTGGCGGCGGAAGCCGCCATGCGGGACCATTTGAGCCGCGCCGAAGCGCTGCTTACCCAGACCATTGCCGATTTCCCGGACTATTTCGAATAGGGCGCAATTCTGCTTCCATTCACCGCTCGTCCCCCTTGCGCTCGACGTGAGGGGTCTTTTCTTGCGGGTATGTCGCAAAACCCTCGGGTCAGGCCCGAGGCTGACGATTTGTGGGGTGGCAAGGAAGGCGCTCAAAAGTGAACCCGCCCTTGTTCTTCGCCGGGCGGGCCAATAGGTTGCGGCCGGAATGATCCGAACCGGGAGACAAACAGATGAAGACGCGGCTTCTGGGCAAGACCGGATATGAAGTGAGCGAAATCGGGCTGGGCTGCTGGCAGCTTGGCGGCGATTTCGGGCCGGTGGGCGATGAAACGGCAGACGCCATTCTGGGACATGCCAGCACGGCCGGGATCAATTTCTGGGACACGGCTGACGTTTATGGCGGCGGGCTTTCGGAGAGCCGGGTCGGCGCGCGGGCCAAGGGCGCCAATGTGATCGTGGCGACCAAGGTGGGGCGCTCGGGCGCGCTTTATCCCGACAATTACACCAAGCAAGGCGTGCGAGACAGCCTGATCGGCTCGGCGCAAAGGCTTGGCGTTTCAAGCCTCGATCTGGCGCAATTGCATTGCGTGCCGACCCAGGTGCTGCGCGATGGCGCAATCTTCGGCTGGATGGATGAACTGAAAGATGAGGGGTTGGTGCGCCATTGGGGCGCGAGCGTCGAAACCATCGAAGAGGGGCTGCTCTGCCTCGAACAGGATGGCTGCGCGACATTGCAGATCATTTTCAATCTGTTGCGACAGGATGCGGCTGAGGAATTGCTGCCCAAGGCGGCGGAAAGCAATGTCGGCATTATCGTGCGCCTGCCGCTGGCCAGCGGGTTGCTGAGCGGGAAATTCGACAAGAATACGCGCTTTGAGGACAGTGACCACCGTCACTATAACCGCGACGGCGCGGCCTTTTCGGTGGGCGAGACGTTTTCGGGCATTCCGTTTGAGCGCGGGGTTGAACTGGTGCAGGCCCTCAAGGGGCTTTCGCCCGAAGGCGTGCCGATGAGCCAGTTTGCGCTGCGCTGGATTCTGGATCACCCGCAGGTGTCGACGGTGATCGCCGGCGTGAGCAAGCCCGAGCAGATCGCCGACAATGTTGCGGCCAGCGAACGCAGAAGCCTGTTTCCGGCGCTGATGGGGCAGGTGGGCGAATGGTATCAGGCAGAGGTGAAGCCGGAGATTCGTGGGGCTGTTTGAGAGCACATTCCCATCGCTAGTTACCCTCGGGTTTGACCTTGAGGTTCTGCGTTTCGCTACGGCTCTTTAAGAGCCCTCGGGTCAAGCCCGAGGGTGACGTCCAAGGGTAAGGGCCAAACGGGTCTAGCGTCCTTGATGGGCCTTTACATAGGCCTTGAGCACGTCCTGCATACGCGTGATGTGACCCTTGCCCTGACGTTTGAAGAAGTCGAAGACTTCGGGGTCAAGCTTGAGATGAACGGAGGTTGGTGCGCGAGGCGGGACCCAGACGGCATTTTTCCAGAATTCTTCGCCGAGTTCGGGGCCTTCAGGAGCGTTTGGGTTATGATGAATTTCGCCTGCGTCCTTCATGCGGCGAAGTTCAGCCAGTGAGATTCGCTTCCAGTTTTCTTCGGTCACGTCGACCTCCTTTCCAGGCAGAAATCAGCCTTATTGCGCCGTCTCGTTCAGTATGGATGACCACATAGCAGACATCACCCACCATCCCGATCGACTTGTATCGAACCTCGCCGTAGTCATGGCGGCGATCCTCCGATGTTATAGTCACATCCTCAAAAATCAGGGCGGCGACGAAAATGTCGACACCATGTTTATCGAGATTGATCTGGCGCTTCTCATCATTCCATTCGAATTCCATCGCGCTCTCCTCCCGGGGCGTGGATGTCGTTCGAGCGATGCGTCATGCGGTGCTCACAGCGCCTAATGCGCATATATAAAGTGTACATTTTTGTGTACATAAGTCAATCTATTCACGAACCCTAGCGATCCGTCGTTCCTGCACCTAACTTAGATGCCTGAAAATCAAGAAGAGTAGCCTTATGTCTCACCCTGCCTTCGACCTCGTCCGTGACGAGACCATTGCCGAGATCAATTCGGAGGCGCGGTTTTATCGACACAGGAAGACCGGGGCGGAGGTGTTGAGCCTGGTCAATAGCGACGAGAACAAGGTGTTTGGCATCACCTTCAGGACGCCGCCTGAGGATTCGACCGGCATTGCCCATATTCTGGAACATTCCGTGCTCTGCGGCAGCGAGAAATATCCGGTGAAGAAGCCGTTCGTGGAGCTGTTGAAGGGAAGCATGCACACTTTCCTCAATGCCATGACCTTCCCCGACAAGACCGCCTATCCCGTGGCCAGCCAGAACCTCAAGGATTTCTACAACCTTGTGGATGTCTATCTCGATGCGGTGCTGTTTCCGCTGATCAGCGAAGACACGTTCAGCCAGGAAGGCTGGCATTACGAGCTGGATAATCTCGACGCGCCGCTGGTCTATAAGGGCGTGGTCTTCAACGAGATGAAGGGCGTCTATTCATCGCCTGACTCGGTGATGCACACGCTGACGCAGAACGCGCTGTTCCCGGACAATACGTATGGCAAGTCGTCGGGTGGTGATCCCAAGGTGATCCCGGAGCTGACCTATGAGCAGTTCAAGCGCTTTCACCAGACCTATTACCATCCCTCAAACGCGCTCGTCGTGTTTTCCGGGGATGATCCTGCGGACAAGAGGCTCGATATTCTCGATGCCTATTTCAGCCGGTTTGAGCCCATTAAGGTCGATGCCGAAGTGAAGTTGCAGCCGCGCTGGAATGCGCCGCGCCGTGTTGCGGGCACCTATGCGGGCACGATCGATCCGGACAAGCGGCGCGATGGCATGGTTTCGGTCAACTGGATGATCGAAACGGCGGAGAACCGCGAAGAGGTGTTGAGCCATGGCATGCTCAGCTATCTGCTGGCAGGCAATCCGGCCGCGCCGCTGCGCAAGAAGCTCACGGAGAGCGGGCTGGGCGAAGGCATGATCGGGGGCGGGATTTCCTCCTATCTGCGCCAGCCCATGGGTGGGTTCGGGCTCAAGGGCGTTGACCCGGCCGATGCGGACAAGGTCGAGGCGCTGGTGCTCGAGGGGCTCGCCGAGATTGCCGAAACCGGCTTTTCCGCCGAGCAGATCGAAGCGGCGATCAACACGTTCGAGTTCAATCTGCGCGAGCAGAATACCGGCTCCTATCCGCGCGGCATGACCTATATGTTCAACGCGCTGGGCACCTGGCTGCATGGCGGCGATCCA
>PJUL01000285.1_pt1 | contig 40155 bp, 25 predicted proteins | sample 1512221 | NCBI WGS metagenome assembly PJUL01 (sample SAMN08177667, study PRJNA422409) | Feces metagenome, whole genome shotgun sequencing project.
GGACAAGCGACTTGCCGAGCAGGAACGCCGGCTCGATCTGCTTGAGCAACGCCTGGCGGGCGTGGCGCAGAATGCCCAGGCCGCGCGCGACGAGGCCCAGGCTATCCGCCAGCCGGACCAGCCAGTTCCTGGTCGCCTGCGCGTGGGAGAAGTGCCCGCCGATCAGGATCGCGCCCCTCCGGTCGCCGTGCTGGACGAACGCGGAAGCGTGGTTACCCGCAAGGGGCAGCTGGTGACGGAGTTCGGGCTCGACTATTCGCGGGCGGATCGCAACCGGGCGGTGTTCCGCGGCATCGAACTGATCGAGGCGATCCTCGTCGGCGTGTTCGACATCAATGAAAGCCGGCAAGACATCGTCACCGCCTCGGCTTCCGCGCGCTACGGCGTGACAAACCGCCTCGAGCTCGGTGCCCGCGTTCCCTTCATATACCGGTCGGACGCGTCCATCCTTGCTCCCATCTCGGGCAGCACCAATGATGACGCCGCCCGCACGGTCGATAGCTCGAACAAGGGCGCGGGCCTTGGCGACGTGGAACTCACCGCACGCTATCAGCTCAACAATGGCGGGCGGAATACTCCCTTCCTGATTGCCAACCTGCAAGCGACCCTGCCAACGGGAAGAAGCCCCTTCAGCGTACGACGTGACGCCAATGGCAGCGCCCAGCAGATCGCCACGGGTGCCGGGTTCCTCGGGATATCGCCGAGCATCACGGCGATCCTGCCTTCCGAGCCGGCAGTGCTATTCGCTACCGCCGGGTACACGTTCAATCTCGCCAAGCACGTCAAGACCGTCATTCCGCCGGTGGAAATCGATCGCGTAAATCCCGGCGATGCAATCAACGCGACCGCCGGCATCGGACTCGCGCTCAACGACCGCACCTCGCTCAATCTCGGCTATGCCCATAGCTGGGCGTTCGGCACTACGACCTGGACGCGGGCACTAGACCCGCAAACCGGTGCGCCGGTCGGCGGCCGGATCGTCACCAAATCGCGCGACCTCCAGATCGGCCGCTTTCTGTTCGGCGTGACGCAGCGCTTCTCCAAACGCCTGACGGTGAACTGGTCGGTCGAAGTCGGCGCGACGCAGGACGCGCCCGACGTTCGGACCTCGTTGCGTATCCCGATCGCATTCTGATCGGCAGGAGCTGGTCGATAAGGGCACGCGCTGACGGCGCGAAGCCCGGCGATCAGAGATCGCCGTTCATGTGAAGATAGCCGGGCTCGAAGTCCCCTATCATCGCGAGACGGTCGAAATCGTAGATCGTGATGGCGTGCCGTACCCGATTGATGAGTCCCTCTTCGACGAGCCCCTTTATGGTTCGGCTGACATGCACGTTGGTGAGCGCAAGCGCATCCGCGAGCTGCTCCTGGCTCATCGGCAAATCATACTGATCCTGCTCGCCCAAGCCGGCATTCTTCGCGCGGACGGCAAATTCGCATAGCAAGTGCGCAGTCCGCGACCGCGCGTCGCGCCGCCCCACGTTCAGCATCCATTCGCGGAAAATGCCGGAATCGACCATAGTCTCATACCACAGCGCGCGCGCCACATTTGGCCGCTCGGCGGTGAGGGTCCGAAAGGCGTCGGCGGAGAAAACCGCGGCTTCGACATCGGTGAGCGCCTGGATATTGTGATCGGCGCGCTCGAGGACCGCATTCTGGAGATCGATGAGATCGCCCTTCATCTGGATCGAGAATATCTGACGGCCGCCATTGCCTGCCGCTCTGTGCCGATAGGCGAACCCCGACAGCAACAATGTGATATTTCTCGACCGATCGCCCTCGCGCATGATCAGCTCGTTCTGACGATATTTTCGAAACGTGCCGGGGAGATTCAGCAGCGAGACGCAATCCCCCTCATCGAGATGCACCGAGCGCTGCAGCCGCATTATGACAGAGCTCATGATAACCGAGACCGAGATAAAAAGCTCCTCCGCAATTTCGGGACGGGAGCACATCTCATCTCTCAGCCACCGGTGTCCAAAAAAGGCCGATGATGTCTATAATGTAGATGCTCACGAGCATCTTATCCATGCGTTATCAACCTATGTTTATTTTTAATTCTTTCGCCTCAGAGAACGACCGTTAAATACGCCCTCAAAAATCGTGACAAATATATTCATGTTTTTAATCCATGTATTATGTGCATCGATGTGGTAAACTCATAAATCGTCAATTTTGGGCTCAACGACGAGGAGACCGGTGCTCCGCCCCATCGAGGAGCCGTGTCATGCCGTTATATTTCTTCCACCTGCGTAACGGCGCAGACCTCATGCTCGATGATGAAGGCCGGGATCTGGAAGGCCCGGCGGAGGTTGCCGCCATAGCTTTGCTCGAGGCGCGTTCGCTGATGAGCCAGGATGTACTGAACGGCGAAATCAGCCTGAATCAGCGGCTCGATGTAGAAGACGAGCAACACAATCTTGTCTATTCGCTGTCGTTCGACAATGCGATAGCCATCGTGCCATCAGGAATCGCGAAATAGTTCGCTCCGGTGGCGGATGCGCAATTCTCCCACCGCATAAGCCCGCATTGCTGGCGATCTGGTTCGCTGGCACCTCGAATGCGTGATAAATCAGTCGCCCCTCCTATCCGATTGGCTGAGAGTTTCGGCATGAGGCTTGTCGCGAAAGAGGAATGGGCACGCCGGCTGAGAGATTTCCCGGCCCGCTCGGCTCTGCGGCTGGCCAATGCGCCCCCGCTCAACGAACTGCTCGCAAGACGATACCAGCGCGCGCTTGCCGCGCACCGGGCTACCCTTCCCGCCTTGACCGGCCTTGACGGTGAAATAGTCGCCGGACTGGATCGCGACGGCGTCTTCGTCACCTCCCTCGATGCACTGAACCTGCCAGGCTCCCGGGATGCCCTTCTCGCAGGTCAACGCCTTTCGGATGATTTTTCCAGGGATGCACACCAGCAGGTCGCAGCGGGCAAGGCACTCACCATCGTACCGCCGGCAGCGATCGCAGCAGCGCCGGAAATCGTCATGTGGGGCCTGAACGAGCGACTGCTCGATATTGTCGAGGCCTATATCGGCCTCCCTGCGGCCTATGACGGCGCGAACATCATCTACACGGTCGCAGATGGCCGCGAAGCAGGCACGCGCCAATGGCATCGCGATTGGGAAGACCGCAAGACGATCAAGATCGCTATCTATTGCAACGATGTCGGCAAGGACGACGGCCCTTTCCAGGCTATCGCGCGCACCGATCCGGCACAGGACGACGCGAGCGGCTATCGCTACGAAACAGCGACCAATGACCAACTGGCAAGGGTTCTCGGTTCTGATTTCGAGCGTGACATCGTCACGTGCGACGGGCCTGCGGGCACGGTCATCTTCGTCGATACGGCGAAATGCTTTCATCGCGGCCAGCCGGCCAGATCCAACGATCGCCGCGCGATATTTCACAGTTATTTCGCCCGAACGCCGCGCCATCCCTTCCTGTGCGAGCGCTCGGGCATGACGCGTGCGCAGCTTTCGCGGCTGGCCATGGGCATGAACCCACGCCAACGCCGGACCACCTTGTGGAGAGAGTCCCTACCGGCGTTGGTCCGCTGGATACCGCCGGCACAACTCTGAGCTGCGCTGGCACCGATCATTGCCTCAATGCGCCGCGCGCGCCTGATCGGGTTGAGATGCTGGCTCAACCGCTACGGACAATGTCGATCGTCCGATCGATTTCGGCTTCGCTCAAGCCAGGATGGAGAGGAAGGCAGAGGACTTCGCCCGCCATCCGGCGCGCCACAGGCAACGGTGCCTGAGCGGAGGGCAGATGCCGATATCCGGACATGTCGCAGATGAGAGGGTGAAAATAACGACGCGCGAGAATGCCGGCCGCCTCGAGCCGCCGCCACAATCCGTCGCGTCCGCCGGGGCAGGGTTCCGCAACCCGGATCGGGAAATAGCTGTGATTGGGAGTCGACGACTCCGACACCGGAAACAAGGTGATGCCGGGAAATGCGGAAAGTGCTTCCCGATACCGGGCAGCGATCTGCGCCCGGCGCGCGATCGCGCCATCGACATATCGTAACTGCAACAGCCCGAATGCAGCCTGAAGCTCGTTCATCTTGCCGTTGAGCCCGACGGTGGGGAGAATGGTATCCTCGATGAAGCCGAAATTCCGAAGCCTGTCGATCCGCTGCTTGGCCGCACGATTGGCCGAGACGATCGCTCCGCCTTCGAACGTGTTGAAAACCTTGGTGGCATGAAAGCTGAGAACCGACATGTCTCCGCGCGCCAGGACGCTCCTGCCCTGCTCACGCACTGCAAAGGCATGGGCGGCGTCGTAGAGGAGCTTGAGGTCATGGGCCTCTGCGATCGCCTCCAGTGCGTCGAGGTCGCAGGGAAAACCATAGCAATGGACCGGAAGGATCGCCGTGGTCCGATCGGTGATCGCCGCCTCCACTTGAGACGGATCGAGATTGCAGGTCTCGGGATCGATATCGACGAATACCGGGGTCGCGCCGATCAGACGCAGCGCATGGGCCGTGGCGACGAAGGAAAAGGGAGTCGTGATGACCTCTCCTGACACGCGTGACGCCAATAGCGCCAGCCAGAGCGCGGTAGTGCCGTTCGACACCAGCGATATGTGCGGTACCTCCAGATATTCGGCCAGCGCGCCTTCGAGCTGTTCGTGAAACGGACCGGAATTGGTCAGCCAGCGATTCTCCCAGATCGTCTCGAGATAGGGAATATATTCGGCGAGTGGCGGCATCATCGGCTGGGTGACGTGCGTCACGTTCCGCTTGGCAAATAACGGAACTGCGCCGCCGGCCGCCGTCACCGGATTTATATCAGGAGGTGTCAGCGGATTCAGGTGCGTGCCCTGTCGAGAGACGGTCATACCCCTCCTCCTCCCCCATAATAATCGTCGATATCGCCGCTGCTTTCCGTCATCGACTTGTTGAGGACGGAGCCGAAGACGTTGTCGGTTCCCAGCAGGCGAACCGCCTCGGCAATCTCCCGTCCGGTCGTGCGCCCCTCCTCGATGACGAGGAGAACCGCGTCGGCGCTTCGCGAGATGAGCATGATGTCGTCCAGCGCGAGCACCGGCGGCGTATCGACGAGACACATGGGTGCACCCGGCAAGGCCCGGATCGTCGCGAACAATATATCGAGGCGCGGTGAAGCCAGCAGCGCCGACGAATTCTGCCGCCGCTCCCGCACGGGGAAGACCGTCAGATCGGTCGCATCCAGCGTCTGGCCGATGCCGGCCAGCAGCGCGGCGCCACTCAGATAATCGTCAACACCGTCTCCTTCCGCCAGGTTGAACCGTTCGCCGAGCGAGGCCCTGCGCAGATCGAGATCGATGAGTACCGTCGGATGAATGAGACTAAGTGCGGCAGCCAGGTTGCCCGCGATGTAGCTCTTGCCGTTTCCGGTCCGCATCGAGGTCACTGCGAGAATCCGTCCCCCCGGGAAGTAGAAATCGCTGAGGATCTGCGAGCGCAGCAGAATGAAGCTGTGCGCACGGGGATCGAGATGCTCGAACCCGAATATCCCGTTCCGCATCAGGCGCTCGCGGTCGATGGCTCGCGCATCGCGGCGCGGCTCGACACGTTCCACTACGGGATGCATCCATCGTGGCAGATCGCTGCCGGAGATCGTTCTGCTCATGCGTTGCTCCCCGTGTCGGGCGAGAACCCCTGTATCCGCAGGAGCGCGCGCTGCAGGCCAGTTCGGCGTTGCCGGACGGGGCCGGATTTCAGGACCGGGATCACTGCCAGCGGCGCGGCCCCGGTGTAGCGCAGCACACCGGCCGTGCCATGAACCGCCCCGGCCAGGAATTCCCAGATCACGGTGAGAACGAGCCCCAGCCCCAGCCCTGCGACGACGCCCAGCACGATCGTCTGTACGCTACCCAGGCCACCTGAACCGGTGGGGAAACTCGGTGCATCAACGACCGAGAAACGCTCACCCTTGCCTTCCTTCTGCAGGTTCGTAGCGACCTGCGCCTCGAGCTGCTTTTCACGGATGTCGCGATACTGGCGCTGGAGGTTCTCGTAGTCGCGCTCGAGAGTGTTCAGTTCATAGGCGGCCTGCGGCGCCATCGCCGCCAATCGGTCCATCCTGCCGACCTCAGCGACAAGTTGAGATCGGCGCTGGGCCAGCAACCCGATCTGCCCCCTGCCGGCGGCAATCTCGGCCCTGATGATGCCCGCTCCCGGTGCCGCGAGGTTCGACCGGCGGGGCATGGCGCGCTGCCGGTCCAGTGCGGTCCGCGCGGCGACCACGTCGGGATACTCCTCCGAATAGACTGCGCGGAGCTGGTTGAGCCTGGTTTCCGCCTGGCGAAGCGCGTCGGCATTCGGATCGGGCAGCGCCACCGTCTCTTGTCCGCGCGCGGCGAGCAGGCCGTTCTGCTGGATAATTCCCTGCGAAACGGAATCGATGCGCGAGATCTCGGCCCGCAGCGCCGCGCTGGATTGCGCGGTGATCGCAATCTGGTCGGGCAGCGCTCCAAGGTAGCGCGCCTGGATGTCTCGCCGCTTGTTGTCCATTTCGACCAGCCGGTCCCGCAATTCGTCCGCGCGGCGCAGCAGGAAGGCCGCGGTGCCGACCGCCTGCGCCGTGCGCAGTCGTTGATCCTCGGCGATGAACATCGTCACCAGTCGCTCCGTAACGGCCTGGGCGATGGCCGGGTCGTGATAGGTGAAGGACAGATTCAGCGCGATGGTTTGCCCGGAAGTGGTCCGGCCGGGCCCCGCCGCGCCGACAAGATCGATGCCGATCGCCGAGCGCATCTTGCCGAGCACTTCGTCGAAGGGCCGGCCCTTGCGGAGTGCCGGATACAGCTTCTCCGCATCGACGATCCTGGTCAGGTTCTCGCGGCTGGTCACCTGTTGGCGGATTTTGGCGATACGCTCGTCGGTCATGCTGTTTGGCGGCGACGCGGTCAGCGCGATCGGCACCTGCTGTGAATCGATCAGCAGCGTGGCGGAAGATCGATATGCCGGCTCGTGCAGCAGGACGGTGGCGACCGCCACGAGAAAGCCGGCGAGCAGCGGTATCAGCAGCCAATAGCGTCGCCGATACAGGATCGCCCATATCTCGCGCGGACGGACGATGGTCGCGGTTTCGGTCTCCGTCGTCATTGCAACCTCGGGGTGAACCGCAGGCTTACGCCCGCAAAGACCGCGTCTATCGCTCCGCTCACGCCAAGCTTGCGGCGAATATATTCGAGCGTGCCGCCGAAAGTGAGCGACGGCAGGAATTCCCATTCAAGCGTGGCTGCGGCGCGATAGGCATCGGTGGCGGGCAGCCCATCGCTTCCCGTCCCGGCATGTTGATATTCGCCCAGCAGCCTGACGCTCACCCGTTCTCCGATCGGTTCCTGCAGCGACGCGTTGAGAAAAGTCCGCCGCTGCAACCCGCCCAGCCCGCTGATTTCGGAGAACAATCCGGCACGAAAACAGATTTCCCGGCGCTCGCGATCGCGGCATAGCGAACCGCGCCCACCGATCAGCAGACGGGCGGACCGGGGGCTGGAAGAACCAGGAAGACCACCAGCCCGGAAGCTGTTGCGCTCTACCCCCAGTTCGGCGCTCGCCTTCCAGTCGCGCAGCACTTTTTCCACCGTTGCATCCAGGAACCAGGTTGTACCATCGCCCCCTCTGGCCTTGCTGAAACGTGCGCCTCCACGCGCCCCCAGCGTCGTCGTCGCATCCGTGCGGGCAGCAATCGACACGGCACCGCGCATCACCCGCGTGGTGCCCAGCAGGCTGCTTTCGGAATAGCCTGTCCGTTCCGCCTCGAATTCGGGGGTGATGATGGTATGCGCGTCCGGATTCCACCGCACCGCGAGCCGGGCATAGATGGTGTTGCTGACGGCGCGGGGATCGATCCCCGCATCGACGCTCGTCGTTAGCCGGTCGATCAGCGGCAGACGGCGAAACTGCCCGGTGCCGAGGATCGATAGATATTCGCTGTCGCGATAGGTGGCATCGACGCGCGCCTCGCCGAACAGCACATTGCCGTACAGGCGGCTATACTTGCGATCGGTAATAGTACCGCGAAACGCGAGTTCGGACTGATCGGCGCTCACCGTAAGCTTTGAGTCCACCGTCACCTCGGCCAGGAGCGCACCGCGATCATCCCCGGGCAGAAGCAGTGGATTGGGCGAATATGTGAGATCGCCGCGAACCGTCAGTTCGGGAACAGTCTGCGCGGAGGCTGGCGATGCGGGCCCCGCCAGGGCCGCCGCGATCAGAGCCGCTGGCAGATGCCGCCGCCTGCGCCCGGGTCGGGCCGCCGGCTCAGGGAATGACCAGGACATCGCCGCTCTTCAATACCGGCAGAGCATCGAGCAGATCGGCACTCTCCAGGCCGCTCCCTCCCTTTAGAATGCCCGAAATGCGGAGATGCTCGACGACCTGTCCGTTCGGCGTCTGGCGAAGGATCACCGCCTTCTTGATGTTCGCGAACTCGGCCAGGCCGCCAGCCACGCTCAGCGCCTGCAGCACATTGACCTGCCGTACCGAGGTGTAGCTGCCGGGCGTCCTGACCTTGCCGAGCACATAGAAGCGCATGCCGGACGTGTCACGCACCGATACCGTGACGTCGGGTGGCGCGTTCCGATAATTCTTCGCGATGCGCTCGCGAAGATCGCTGGAGATCTCGCGCGCGGTGCGATTGGAGGCGGTGATCGTACCGGCCAGCGGGAATGCGAACGTGCCGTCGGGCAAGACCCGCACGGCACGCTGCATCCGCTCCTCGCCCCACACGAAGATGTCGAGCTCGTCTCCGGCGTTGACGCGATATTCGGCGTCGATGACACCCCGGGCATCGGTGCTGGCCTGCCCGAATGCCTGCGATGCCGATCCGACACCGAACATCAGCGCGACGGCCCCCACGCAAAATAGCCTCGCGGCCCGGATTTTATCGCCCCCCATTTCAAACTCCACTCATTCTGGGAGAGCAATCTACTTGAGCAATCGAGCACCAGAAATCGCTGCATTCACGTGCAGAATTTTTCGCACCGACAATTACAAAAATCGCTCAGCACACTCAAAATCCAGCGATCCGTTCCTGCGGATAATTATCGCCGACACCCGCAAGACTACGGAAATTACGTGGGTATTATTCGCAACGCTTCTCGACTGCACAATATTCACCACCGCTTTCGAATGACGCGCTGCACCGCATAAATATCTACCCTCTCCCAAGTTCTGAATTGGGAGGGGCGGTGATGCCGTTTTCGGACGTGGCTCAAGCTACCGAGGTGCTGCCGGCATCCGCCAACCCGCTCACGCCCGATTGCACGGAATTCCTCGGCTTCGCTTTTGATCGAACCGATCCCGCCGACGCGCTGGAGCGGATTGCAGCGCGATCCGATCGCGCGCATTTCGCCTATGTCGTGACCCCCAATGTCGACCATGTCGTGCGGGTTCAGCGCAACCGGTCGGACCTCTGGCCGGCATATCGGCACGCATGGCTAACCCTGTGCGACAGCAGGATCCTGGGGTGGCTGGCAGTGCTCAATGGCCTCTCGCTTTCGACGGTGACGGGCAGCGACCTCACGACAGCGTTATTCCATGCAGCGATGAAGCCCGGCGATCGCATCGCGTTCCTGGGCGGGGATGTCGCTTCGATCCACAAACTGTCGGAGCAGTTCGGCCTCACGAACGTCGTGCATTACAATCCGCCGATGGGGTTCATTCACGATCCCGCCGAAATTGAGAGAGCCGTTACCTTCATCGTAGCGGCACATGCCCGTTTCACCTTCATCGCGGTGGGATCGCCCCAGCAGGAATGCGTCGCTCGGGCGGTAGCGCACCGGGAGGAGGCAACGGGGATCGGCCTGTGCATTGGGGCAAGCCTGGATTTCCTCACCGGCGCCCAGCACCGCGCGCCCCGCCTGATCCAGATACTGGCGCTCGAATGGCTGTTTCGCCTGCTTTCCGACCCCGCCCGGATGTGGCGTCGCTATCTCGTGGAAGGTCCGCAGATCCTGTTCGTCGTTCGCCATTGGCGACGGACAAAGAAATATTGGTGATCGCGAAGCGCGTCTGGTGGGACATAGCTTCAACCGGAGCAGCGCATGATGCGATCGATCGGCATCCCGATAGCCCTGATGGTTTCGGTGACCGCGATGACGATCATGCTTGACCGGCCACCGGCCGTAGTTGGCGGGGCCATCGCCACCTCGCCGGTTCCTCCCACCGCACCTCTGCCCATCGAGCGCGTCTTCATTTCCGGCCACAGCCTGGTCGATCACCCCTTTCCCGACCATCTCGCCCGACTGTCCGCAGGCGCCCAGGTACCGATCCAATGGAACCGCCAATACCTGCCGGGCTCGTCGATCAAGGCGCGCACGCGGGGTCCCGGCTCCAACGGATGGAGCGGCTATGCGCAGGGGATCGACCGAAACGGCAATCCGATCGATACCTTGCACGAAATCTGGCGACCGATCGTCGAGGGCGGCCCCTATGACACGCTGATCGTAACCGAGCAGCATTCGCTTCTCGAGAGCATCCTCTGGAATGACACGATCCGATATCTTCGCGATTTTCACGAGCGTGTCGTCGGCCTGAACCCCCGCGCCCAGACCTTCCTCTACCAATCCTGGTTGACGGTATCCAACCTCGACGCCCCCGGTCGCTGGATCGCGTATGAAAAGGCGGCCGAGCCGGTCTGGGCCTGTGTCGTGGAGCGGATCAATCTTTCGCTTGCCGCGGAGGGGCGTACCGACCGGATCCGGCCCCTTCCCATCGCACTCGCCCTGGCAACGCTGGTCGAGGCTGCGACGGGAAACACAGGGGTTCCCGGGATCAGCGCCGACAGCCACTCCGCAACGATGGCGCTGCTGTTCCGGGACGATCTCCATCTCACGGACACGGGAAGCTACTATGTCGCGCTGGTCAGCTTCGCGCTCATGCATGGCAAGCCGCCCCCGGATTTATGGGCACCGGTGGGCATAGCCAATGGCACCGCCGCTGCGCTGCGCCGTCACGCCTGGCGCTTCGCCGCTGGACGGAGCCATCTGGGACCGATGCCGCTCTCGCAATGCCGCGACTATGTGAGCCGCACCTTTGTCCCGCTCTATCTGTCCTATCAGCGCGACGGCAACTGGCGTTCCGGCGGAACCGTTCGGTCCTATGCCAACTGGGTTCGCTACCGCATCGAATGGCCGAGGCTGTTCCAGCGAGAAAACGTCGCCAACCCCTTTTATTTCGATCCCGAAGAAGACCGAAACTACTGGTTTCACCAGCAGCGATAGCCCGTTAGCGGGTCGCGACGGTACGCTCGATCCGGGTAGCCAGCGAGACCGGGCGCGCTTTTCCGAAGCTGACCTTTTCGACGCCGGTTACCACTTGCGTCCCATTGGGACCTGAAACACGCACCCGCCCGTCGCCTTCCTGGCTGAACCGATAGCGCTCCGGCGGGCCGGGCAGCTCCAGAACATCCTCGCCTCCGCCACCCTCGATGCGGGTTTCGGGGCCCCTCCCCGGCACGAAGCGATCGGCTCCGTTTCCGCCGACCAGCACGTCATAGCCCTGTGCGCTTCCGGGGATCGTCTCCCCCGCATCACCGCCCATGTAAATCCTGGCGTTCGCGAACGCGCGCCGGCGATGGGGTCCGGCGGGATTGTCGGCGAGCCAGGCGATCAGTGCCCGGTAGCGCGGCGAGCTGGCCTGATCGACCCGCTCCAGCGCCGACCAGCTTCCCCATTTCGACGGCATGCCGATGATCCCGAAATTCATGTAGAGGGTGCCGCCGGCGTCGCGGAACGCCTGATAGTTGGCCATCTCCAGATCGAAGATCTCCGGCCGGGCCTGCAGCTTCGCGAGGAAATCGGTATAGGCCTGTTGCTGGTGCCGGGAGACGGGCGTGTATTCCCCGAAACCGCTCTCATAGGTGACCAGCTGCAGGCCCCTCCTGGCAGCCTGCTCCGCGTGATAGCGATAGAGCGGCGCGTTGAAACCGGCGATCCTGTCGCTCAGTGCCGTGATCGCCCGGCGATAGCCTCCGTCGGGATCGCGCCACCAGGCCTCTACGGCGGGGGCGACGGCATCGGTGTTCATGGCACCATCATAATAGCCGGTGATGGCATATTCGTCGAAATAGTCGCTCGCACGGACATGCTTGCCGGTGGCATCCCGCCAATGCACGGTATCGAGGCCATTCGCCTCAAGCCCCTTCCAGGCGAACTGGGTGTTGTAAACCACCAGCACCCGGCCCGGATCGCCTTGATGCGTCCCGGATTCACCGAAGCTCTCGTTCCAGATGCGGCCGATCTGGGCGGCGCGCATACCGTACCATTCCATCCAGTCGCCTTCGGGACCGAAAACCGCGCGCGCCCGGGCTCTCGCATAGCGCGCCTGCGGGAAGATCGTGTTCCATACCTCGTTGGAGAGCTCGACATGAACGCGCAGGTCCGGGCGCAGATGATCGCGGACGTAGCGGGCGAACTCGCGGACATAATCGTCTCCGGCATTGACCGGCATGTTGAACCATGGCTCCGCGCCCACCCGATTGGCGAGCTCGACCATGGCCTCCACCGGGACGCCTGCGCTGCTGTCGCCCCAGCGCATGTCGCCGGGTTTGGGGCGATCCTCCCATGCGAGAAGCGGGGCAGCGTCGATACCGTCGCCCACTAGCGGCTTGCCGCTGCGATCGAGAACCGCGTTGGTGTTCATCCAGTCCATGAACCGCAGCACCTGGAAATCGTCGATCTTGTCGAGGAAGTCCGGGTTGAAGGTCAGGCCCGCCTGATAGAGTGCCAGCCGATCCTCGCGCACGACGCGAATGTTGCGGACCGTGGCGGGCACACCGTCCGAGCCGGCGGCAACCCGCAGGTACAGGCTGCCCGCCTTGCCGGCCACCACCACCAGACGGCCAGGAACCTGCGAGACGGTCCTGGCGCCGTCGACGGGCACCGCCGAGACGACACCGCTTCCGTCGTACAGCACGACGTAGCGCATGCCCGGAGGCGCCGCCGGATTGTCGTGAAGCACGTTGACCAGCACCGAGTCATAGCGCTGCGCCCCGCCCAGCGGCGCGACCCGGGTGACCCAGCCCTCCGCATCAAGGGGCAGCGGCTCGCCGGTATCATATTCCTGCGCATTCTGGGGGAGCCAGTGGCCGGCCGACTTCATGAGGTCCAGCATCGGCAAACCGGTGTTCCAATATGCCAGTCCGTCGAGGTTGGTGCCCATCATCATGGAGCGGACCGGCCGCGTCGCGACGCCCTCGGTGCGTGCGGCCCGCTCTCCCGGTGCACTGGACACGGCCTCGCAACTCGCCACTGCGACGAAAACCGGAACGAACAATGCAATCGATGCCGCACCCGGCATGGCGAAATATGCCCACGGAAAATTGCCCACGAACATCTCTCCCCATAAAAACAACAACTCAAATATAACTTCACTTAATACTTAGGATGTAATTCGAGTATTTTTCATTCAAAGCATCAATCGGTCAATGCTACAGTAATTTACAAGTTGTTCAAAGCATATGCATGCGGGGGGCTATTGGCATGGCGAGCGATCTTCACCCTTTGCGGGAGCGGCACCGGGTATTGCTGCTTGCCGAAGTCGCACATCCGGAGATGGTCAGCGTGCCGCTGATCGGCTGGTGCCTCAGCGAGGCGCTCGCCCGTCAGGCCGAGGTTCATCTGGTGACGCACATCCGCAACCGCGACGCCATTACGCGGCAGGGCTGGCGCGAAGGCATCGAATTCACCGTGATCGACACAGAGAAGCTCGTCCGCAGGCTTCAGCAAATGGCCGCCCTGATCGGCGCCAGCGACAATCGGGGCTGGACGATCCACCAGATGTTCGCGCCGCTCGGCTGCATCGCATTCGAGCGCGCGGTCTGGAAGCAGTTCCGCCCCGCGCTCGAGGCCGGCAGATTCGACATCGTCCATCGCCTGACACCGATGAGCCCCACCACGCCGTCCATCCTGGGGACGAGGCTGCGCCATCTGGACATACCCTTCGTCGTCGGCCCCTGGAACGGCGGGCTACCCTGGCCAGGCGGGTTCGCATCACGGATGCACCGCGAGCGGGAATGGCTCTCGCAGCTTCGGGGACTGCACACGCTGCTTCCCGGCTATCGATCGATGCGCGAAAACGCCGCCGCGATACTGGCCGGATCGCGGCATACCCTGGCGGAAGTGCCGAGCTATGCCCGCGCGGTCAGCCTCTATCTGCCGGAGAACGGCATCGATCCGACGCGCTTCGGCAAGCGCAGGTCGCGCCGGGCAGCGCTGCCGCTTCGTGGCGCCTTTGTCGGTCGTCTGGTTCCCTATAAATGTGCCGACATCCTGATCCGGGCGGCAGTCGAACTGCTCCGCGACGGCAGCCTGCATCTCGACATCGTCGGTGACGGTCCGGAGCGCGACGCCGTGACTGCGCTCGTCGCCGAGCTGGGCCTGACGCACAGCGTCACGCTCCATGGCGAGGTCCCGCATCGGCAAGTCCAGGATCTGCTCGTCGATTGCGATTTCCTCGCCTGCCCCAGCGTGCGCGAATTCGGCGGGGGCGTAGTACTGGAAGCAATGGCGCTCGGCGTCGCCCCCATCGTCGCCGATTATGGGGGGCCGGCCGAGCTGATCGATCCGGAAAGTGGCATCGCCGTGCCCTTCAGCGGACCCGCCGACCTCCAGGAAAATCTGCGTGCGGTTCTGCACGAGATCATCCGTGATCCGGCCCGCCTCGATCGCCTCGGTGACGCCGCCCACGCGCGCATCGCGGCGTTGTTCACCTGGGACAGGAAGGCGGGGCAGATCCTGCGCGCCTATGACTGGGTCCGATCCGGCGGGGCCAAGCCGGACCTGCTCGCCGCTCCGACCAGGAGGCCCGGAATATTCCTTCACGACATCCCCGCAATGCCCGCCTCGGGCGGCGACTGACCGGATGGCTCTTCTCTACATCATCACGATCACCGCTATGGTGCTGGGCCTCCTCCATTTCCTTGGCGGCCGGCTGGCGTCGCTGTCCGGGCCGCACCAGTGGGCGGCGGCGATCCTGCTGCCCGTCATCGCGACATTCGGGCAAACCTATCTCGTCTTCGCCGCCGCGACGATCGCCTGCATTGCCCTGGCGCCAGCGATCGGGCGCGAAGGTATCGTGTTGCCGGCGCCCAGCGCGATCGATCTTCGCGCGCGGATGCTGGTCTTCTGCCTGCCGCTGATGCCGATCATGACCAAGACCTTCATGATCTCCGGCCTGACCATCTTGCAGCTCAACTATGTCGGCCTGCTCGCCATCGGCTTCTGCATCGCCCTGTATCGCGATTCCAGCACCCGGCCCGCCACAAGGCTTGCCCGCTGGGACATGACGTTCCTCCTCATGATGGCGGTGCAATTCGTCATGGATGCGCGGGGCAACGACCTGACCTTCTCCATGCGAGCCTTCGTGCAGGTCATCGTCAATCTGGGCCTGCCCTATTTCGCCATCAGCCGGGCCTTTGCACGAGCCCGAGCACCGAATGAATTGCTGTTCGCCTTGCTCGTTTCGGGATGCGTGATCGCGGCGATCGCCAGCTTCGAATCCGAGCGCAACTGGCTGCTCTACGACAATATAAGCACGCGGATCGGCGCGGATCCGGAACTGGCATCGGGCTATGTGAAGCAGCGCGGCGGCTTGCTGCGCGGGCGGGCGAGCTTTCCAGAATCGACCGGGCTGTCGCTGCTCCTGGGCCTGCTGATCGTGATCCAGTTCGCGCTTCGCAAGCAGTTCCCGACGCGCATCTCATTCCTGGCCGTTCTGTTCATTCTCGGCTGCGGCGTGTTCTTCACCCTCGCCCGCATCGGCTATATCGCCGTCGCCGTCGGCCTGCTCGCCTGCTGCATTGCCGAGCGGCGCTGGGGCAACCTGATCGGACTGATCCTCGCCCTGCCGCTCTGTGGCAGCGCCATCCTGATGCTGTCGAAGATCTTTCCCGTCCTTGCCGCGTCGATCGGCGCCAGCAACGACGCCGCGGGCTCGATCGACTATCGCTCCGAACTGCTTTCCCGCGGCATGGATATCGTCAGTGACTATTGGGCAACGGGCCTCAGCCTTAGCGACATCTATGCCCGGCTGGAATCACTGCGCCAGGGGGAAGGCATCATCGATCTGGTGAACCAGCCGCTGACGATCTTCATGCGCGCCGGCATTCCGGGCGGGGCTCTCTATTTCCTGATGTTCGTGGCCGTTCTCGCGCGAACCTTCGGTCGTATTCCCCGCCTGCCGGTCGAGACCCGGGCTACGGCAGTGGCGGCTTTCTCCGCATTGCTCGCCATCCTCGTCAGCCTCACCACCACCAGCTTCGGTCGCAACGAGACGACCTTCATTTTCCTGCTGGCAATGGGTGCCGGGGTCGTCAGCCGGGGCGTCAGCCGGGGCGTCAGCCTGCCCTCCCCGGTCGCGAAGCCTCGATGGACGTTCCGCCCCCGCAGGCCCTGGGCATTCACCCGGATCGCCCGGGATCAGCTCCACGCCGCGAAATAGACGAGGTTTCCGACCAGGCCGAGCAGAAAGCCGGCGGCCAGCGTGCCGAGCAGCAACGCCTCTTCGGCGATCCGGAACACGCCGATCCTCGCCAGCTCGTACCAGCAATACAACATCACCGGAACCTCGACGAGACCGACCGCGCCGACCAGCCCGATCGGGCCAAACGCCATGAAGCCCCCCGTTCCGGCAACAAGCAGCCAGCCGAGCCGAACGAAGTTCGCAAACAGCAGCGTTCGAACGCGATCCGCAACGATCAGCGCCTCGCGCGCGGCGTAGTTGTTGAGCGCCAGCGCGGGTGCCAGCATCAGCAGTCGTAAATAGGTCGCGGTGCCGGCGTATCCGGGATCATAGAGCAACGCGACCACGCTGGGCGCCATGGCAATGAAGCCGCCTGTGGCGAGCATGTAGAGCAGCATGATCCTGCGCCGATCGCGATAATAGACGGCGGCCAACGCGCCTCCCCCCGCCCGATATGCCTGGGCATAGGCGGGCAGCAGGATCCGGTTGGGATAGATGCTGGTAAAGGCCGATGGCGCTGCGGCCAGGTTCGAGGCGAGAGCATAGAGCCCGAACAGATCGAACGGAAACACGCGCGACAGGACGAGCTTGTCGGCGTTCGACAGTAGTACCTGGATGGTATGCGCCCCCGCGATCGTGCGGCCGAACCGCCAGAGCGCGAGCGCACTTCCGAGATCGAAATTGAAGCGCCGGGCCGAGTTATCGAACATCGTATAGCTCAGTATCGAGCGCAGCCCCGTGCCGAGAAGACCGGCCAGGATGATCCCCCAATAATTCCTGAGCAGCACGGCGAGCGCGATGCCGAGCAATGTCTGGGACACGGCGGTGAGAATATCGAGCAGGCTGAGCCGGCCGATCCGCTGCTCGCGCACTGCCGAGAACGGTGCCAGCGAGGAACATCCCTCGATGAGGAATTGCAGCGAGATCACGGCGATCACCGCGCGCATCTCGGCCTTGCCGAGCAACCAGGCCAGGGGCGCGGCGCACGCGAACAGCAGGAACGTCAGCGCCACCGCACGCAGCAGGCGGACCGTCCAGATCGAATCCAGAACGCGCGCATCGTCGCCTTTCGGGTGCTGGACGATGTACACGCCGAACCCGAAGTCCGACATCATTGCCAATATGCCGATGATCACCGCAGTCAGCCCCGCAACGCCGAAGTCGGCGGGCGAAAGCACCCGCGTCAGGACGATGGTGCTGACGATCCGCAGGACGTTCGACGCCACGATCGTAGCCGCCACCAGGCCGATCCCGCTGGTCAAGGCGCGCCGCCACCCCGGCATGGGCACAGGCATGATGGTTGCCATCGATCGCTTCTCCCCCTGGGTCCGGCCGCATCCGGCCGTGCCGGACCGCTACATGGCCGGTGCGTCCATCCGACGCGTCCTTCGCCCTCCGCGCGACCAGCGCAGGACTGGCCGCTCGAAGTTCAGAAACACCAGAATCGACACCACAGCGCACAACGGCACGAGCAGAAGCGCCAGTGCGACGTCTCGCCACCCCTGCGCAGGATCCCCGGCAAGCTGATGCGCGAGCGTGATGATCGGCCGGTGCGTGAGGTAGAGTGCGAACGACGCCTCGCCGAGCAGCACCAGCAACCGGGTGCGGAGAAGACGGGTCACCCCGCCCCGGCCATGCGCGAACACCAGCACAAGCGCGGCCATCAGCGGTAGCCAGGCGAGCTGATACCGGAATGGCATCGGCACATCGGACACCGCGAAGCCGACCATGGCAGCCGGAACGGCGAGGATCAGTGCCGCCTCTACCCGCGTAGTCGCAAACCGCCGGCCCCGTCCGCTCCGCCACGCATCATAGAGGATCATCCCCGTGACGAACTCGAGCAGCCGGGTCGCTGGGTTCACGTAGAAGAACCATTCGGCGAGATTCGAATAGCCCTCCACCGTCAGCGCCGAGATCAGCGCCAGACCGGCAATGACGGCGGCTCCCAATGCCGCAATCCAGCACAGACCACGGACCGGCACACGGACGAGCGGGATGAAGGCCATGTAGAAGAACAGCTCGTCGGACAGGCTCCAGGACGGGCCATTCAGCGAATAGTGGATCGTCATTGCCGGGAACCACGCGTGCAGCAGGCCGAGGTTCAGCAGCAATGTCGTCAGGCGCGGCGGATCCGCCTGGGCGATCGTCAGCCAGCCGGCAAAAAGGAGGGCCGTCAGCCAGTGGAGCGGCATGATCCGCGTAAGGCGGTGATAGAGATAGGTCCCGGTCCCGATCCTGCCCGCCGCGAGCCGGTCCCGATAGGCATGGCTGATGATGAAGCCGGACAGGACGTAGAAGAAGGATACGCCGCAGAATCCCTGGTGCAGGAACAGCGTGTAGGTGCCTCCCACCACCGGGCTCGCATTCGCCTCCAGGAAATCGAGATGGGACAGCATCACGACAAAGGCCGCGAAGAACCGCAGCGCCGTGAGCTGCGGGATTGTCCCTGCCTGCGGCGGCAATGCCCCCGGCGCCACGGCCTCGTTCGCGCGGCCGCCATCCATGTCAGGTCGATGCCGGCAGGAGGATCTCGAGATAGCGGTTCGCCGAATAGCGCGTGGTGAACTGCGTCAGCCAGCTCTGGGCAACCGGCGGCGGCCGGTGATCGAGGACCGCCAGCATCGCGTCGCGCATGCCAGCTTCATCCCCGACCGGGACCAGCGTTCCGAAGCGGCCGCCGCCCAGCGCCTCGGCCGGTCCGGACGGGCAATCCGTCGCGATCACGGGCGTTCCCACCGCCATGGCTTCGATCACGACATTGGCGAGGCTCTCGAAATCGGAGGACAGCACGAGCAAATTCGCCTTCGCCACATAGGCATGGGGATTGGGCGCGAAGCCGGGCATCGCGACATCGTCCTCCAGCCCAAGCTCTGCGACGAGCGCAGTCAGCATGTCGCGTTCCGATCCGTCGCCCAGGATCAGCAGGCGGCATCGGGTCTTGTTGCGAACCGCCCGGAAGGCGCGGATGAGCAGGCTGAAATTCTTCTGCGGCTCCAGCCGGCCCACCGCGATCACCACCGGTACTTCCGGCTCGGAGAACCAAGGATGATCGACCGCCTCGCGCGATTGATCGATCAGGGCTTCGCTGACGATCGGGTTGTAGATCGAAGCCACCTTGTGGGGCGGGATCCGGATCACCCGCGCAAGGTCGTCCGCAGTCCCCCTCGATACCGCCACGATCGAATCGGCAAACGGATAGAGGTAACGGGCCAGCGGGAAGAACCAGTAGCGTGCCTGCCAGGGCTTCGGCCCCGCGACGTCGACGGACGGAAAGCAATGCTCGGTCAGCATCAGGTGGAACCGGAACCCCGCGATCGATCGCACCGCGACGGCGTAGAGGTTGGGGAACCCGAAGCTCGTGCACATTACCGCGTCGGGGCGCGTCCGCCGGAGATAGGCACGAAGCTTGAACAGCCGGGACAGCGGATCGCGCGCATTCAGAACCACATAGTCCACGCCTTCCGGGATGAGCGGACGAAACGGCGAGAACGGGTTGTCCAGATCGACCAGGATCGTCGGCTTGACCCCGTCCCGCAGAAACTCCTCCGCAAGATTGAAGACGACGCGGTCGACCCCGCCATTGTGGAGCTGGCGCGTATAGAAGACGATGTCGGTGCCTGCTGCCGCCCGGGCATGTCGCGTAGTCATCTTGCTCGTCGCTCCGTCAATGCGGGCCGCATGGCCCGGATGCGCTGCAGGTCGAATATGCGCGATGGCGGGCGCATCGGGTCCTTGCCCGCGCGTTTCGCGGCGTCGGCCGATGCGTCGCGCAGGATGGCGAGTACGGATCGCGCTTTCGCATCCCATCCGAGGTTCTCGCGTTCGAGAAAATCGCGCCCGGCATCTCCCATCCGGCGCCGCAGGTCGCGGCACGCCGCCAGCCGCCGCATCGCCGCGGTCAATCCCGCGACAAGCGCCGCTTCCGACGCGGGATCGACGAGGATCGCGCAATCGCGTGACGAATATTGCGCCGCGCCTCCCCATTTCACGCCGATCACCGGCAGGCCGATCGCCATCGCCTCCATCATCGCCATCCCACCGCATTCGCGAAGCGACGGCGTGACGAACACGTCGGCCTGACGGAGCAGATCGACATATCCCTCGATCGGGACACGGCCATGGAGCGTCACGCTGTTCTGGAGCCCGTCCCGCGCGACTTGCGCAGAGATCGCGTCGAACAGTTCCCCATCGCCCACCAGATCGAGCCGGGCGCCACCGGCGCGCGCCAGCGGGCCAAAGGCGCGAACGAGTAGCCCGATCCCCTTCCAGTCGACGAAGCGGCTGCAGAAGATGAACGAAACCGGCTCGCCGGGTGTGGCCGCGCGCGCCTCAGGCTGCCAGCGCTGAAGATCGACTCCGCTTTCGCGCAGCATATGGACCCGGCCCGTAACGCCGCGCGGAAGCGCGTCCCGGGTCTGCTGGTTCGCCACGATCAGCGCCGCGGCCCGCAGCTTCCCCGGGGACAGTCGATGCAGCCAGCCGGAAGCGCGCCGGGCAGCCCGGATCACGATGCGCACCGCCACCGAGTCCATCTTCCGAAACCCAGGCGGAAGATCCATCCCGCCACTCATCGGGCCAATCACCACCGGCACGCCGAGCCCGTACATGCCGCTTATCGCCGTCGCGGCGATGGGTGCGGGCTGGAACACGATTTCCTTGCCGAGATCGGCAACCATCGCGCGCGCAGTCGCACGCATGCGCAGCTGGGTCAGCACATGGATGAGCTGGTTCACCACGAGATCGGCGACCCGATGGGGAAGCCAGCGGCTCATGGCGAACAGCATCGCCTGCAACCGCGTATCCTCGATGAAACGAATACGCGCGAACATCTCCGCCGGCAGATCGCTGCGCAGGCCGTCGCGGACGCGCGCATGGCACAAGACATGTACATCGTGACCATCGGCCAGGAAGTTGTGGAGATAGTGATAGGGAACCAGCGTCTCGCCGCTCATCCGCAGCGAGATATTCTCGGCGACGAGCAGTATCCGCATTCCCGCGCCCCTCGGCGCCGACTCATCGGAAACCGTTTCGCCCATTTGGCTACCCCCGTTCACGGCCGCGGCACGCCAGCCTGTGATCGAAAGGATAGCGCAGCCCCCGGCCGCTCCCCACTCCCCGCAATCGGTCCGCAATTTTCGCAACCGGGAAGCGGCAACGGTCAATCTATCGGCAAAGATCGGTATATCTGACGGGCGAATATCTACCGACAATCGCAGGCAATGCATCGGAGCGGGGGCTCGTCCGATCTCCTCGCGCGCAACCGTCGATGCCGGAGATCCGCGATTGTCACCGCCTCCCAGATTCCTCCGCGCAGCCTGCAGCCCGAGCCGATGATGTTCCGGGCGGCAACGGACGCGGCCAGCACGCCGGCTCTGCCGGCGTCCGCGCCCGATGCCGGTCGGGTGGCCTATCTCACCAACGTATATCCCAAGGTGAGCCACAGCTTCATCCGCGAGGAAATCCAGGCGATGGAGCGCGCCGGCCTCCGGATATTGCGACTGACGGTGCGCAAGCCGTCCACCCCGCTCCTCGATGCCGTCGAGCGTGCGGAAGCGAAGCAGACCACCGCGCTGCTCGACGCGGGCGTAGCGACCTTCGCACGCGCGGTCGCCGCGCGCGCCATCAAGCAGCCCTCGGCGTTTTTCACGACGCTCCGGCTGGCGGTTTCCATGGGCCGGCGCGGCTCCGCTGGAATCGTGCGCAACCTGGCTTATTTCGTCGAGGCCTGCCTACTCGGCGAAATACTGGAGCGGGAGAGTGTCCGGCACGTCCATGTTCATTTCGGCACCAACCCCGCGTCGGTCGCGTTGTTCGCACATCGCCTGGGCGGCCCGACCTACAGCCTGACCGTCCACGGCCCCGACGAATTCGACGCACCCGGGGGATTGCATCTGCGCGAGAAGATCGCCGGCGCCAGCTTCGCCGTCGCGATCTCCCACCATGGCCGCGGCCAGTTGCTGCGCTGGTCGGATATCGCCGACTGGCCGAAGGTCGCCGTAGTACGCTGCGGCGTGGCTCCCTGCTTCAGCCACCGTTCCGACGTAGGGCTGAGCTCCACGACGCTGACCTGCGTCGCGCGCCTGAGCGCACAAAAGGGCATCCCGATTTTGCTGGAGGCCGCCGGGATCCTCGCGCGCACCCAGTCCTTCCAGTTGCGCATCATCGGCGACGGGGAGATGCGCGCCGAAATCGAAGGGGAAATCCTGGCGCGCGGCCTTGGCGACAAGGTACGCCTGCTCGGCTGGCAGAGCACGGACAGCGTCCGTCGCGAGATCGAAAATGGGCGCGCATTGGTCGTGCCCAGCTTCGCGGAGGGATTGCCGGTGGTGATCATGGAAGCGTTTGCGATCGGTCGACCGGTCGTCGCCACCGCGATCGCCGGCATTCCCGAACTGGTGGACTCCGGGAATGGCTGGCTCGTCCCCTCCGGCTCGGCGGAGGCACTGGCCAATGCGATGCGCGAGGCCCTGGCCGCGCCTCTGGACGACCTGCAGGAGAAAGCGACGCGCGGCAGGAAACGCGTGGCTGAACAGCATGACATCGACGCGAACGCCGCGGCGCTGCGCGGCTTGATGCAACCGCTGGTCTATCCCGGATGATCACGATCCTCGCCTGGTCTGCCGCGATCGCGGCTGCGCTGCCCAGCGTCACGCTGGCGGGCGAACTGGTGGCGGGGCTTGCCCGCGGCAGGGCGACCCGCCTTCATCTCCCGCCGCGGCCGCCGATCGCGATACTCGTGCCTGCCCATGACGAAGCCACGACGATCGCCCGCACCCTCCTCCTGATCCGCCAGCAATTGCACGCCGGAGATCGCCTGATCGTCATCGCGGACAATTGTACCGACGATACCGCGGAAGTGGCGCGGCGCGCGGGCGCGGAGGTGATCGAGCGTTTCGCCCCGGAACGCGGCAAGGCCTACGCCCTGGCCTATGGACGCGAGGCGATCCGCGCCGCACCACCAGCGGTGGTGCTGCTCATCGATGCGGACTGCGTGCCAGCTCCCCATGCGATCGCCGCGCTGGCCGCGTCGGTTCGCGCCCAGGATGCCGTCGTGCAGGCGAGATACCTGCTCGAGTGTGGCATCGACGCGTCTCCGCTGGTACGAATTTCCACCTTCGCCTTCCTGATCAAGAACTTCATCCGCCAACGCGGCCTGCAACGGCTGTGCGGCACCGCGCTGCTGCAGGGCAGCGGCATGGGTTTCCCCTGGCGGATATTCGAGCATGCCCCGCTGCAGAGCGCCTCGCTCGTCGAGGATCTGGAGCTTGGGCTGGAACTGGCCTTGCTCGGACACCGGATCCGCTTCGAGCCCCGCGCACGTTTCGTGAGCAACGCCAGCTCGCGGCGGGCAACGACTTCCCAGCGCAGACGCTGGGAGCATGGCACGCTGGGGATTGCTGCAACGTTCGTCCCGCGGCTCGTCGCCGCCGGACTGGCTGGCCGCCCCGGATTGCTCCTGCTCGCAGCCGATCTCACGGTGCCGCCGCTCGCCTTGTTCGTGATAGTCCAGTCGGGCATCGCAGCCCTGCTCGTGCTTGCCGCGGGGTCTATCGGTGCCAGCGGCCCGGCATGGCTCCAGCTGACGGCATTCGCGCTCGCCATCCTGGCCCTGGCAACGAGCTGGGCCGGCTTCGGCCGCCTGCTCGTACCGATGCGAACGCTGCCTGGCATCGCTGCGTATATCGTATGGAAGCTTCCCATTTACGGCGGCTATTTGCTGCGCCGCCAGCGCCAGTGGGTCCGCACGGACCGGGCGCCATGAAGCCGGGATCCCTCCCTCCCGAACCATGGCAACCGCCGTCGATCGAGCCTCGGCAGTCGAGTCTGGTCGGCGTGGTCGTGATCGGACGCAACGAAGCATCCCGATTGGGCGAAAGTCTGGCCAGCGTGAAGCGCAGCGCCGGCGTGGTCGTCTATGTCGATTCAGGCTCGAGCGACGACAGTGTCGCGCTCGCCGAACGGTGCGGCGCACACGTCGTCGCACTCAGCCCGGATCTCCCCTTCAGTGCGGCGCGGGCGCGCAATGCCGGCGCCGACTGGTTGCGCACCAATGTCGCCAACCTCGATTATATCCAGTTCCTCGACGGAGATTGCCTCCTCGAGCCCGACTGGATGGCTGCCGCGCTGGCGGTGATGGCGGATACCCCCGATGCTGCTGCGCTCTGTGGGCGAAGGCGGGAGCGCTATCCCGATGCCAGCTGGTACAACCGGTTGTGCGACATCGAATGGGATACGCCGATCGGAATCGTTCCGACCTGTGGCGGCGACGCACTGATGCGCCTCGCCGCTCTGGACGACGTTGGCGGTTTCTCGCCCGAGCTTATCGCCGGGGAAGAACCCGATCTCTGCCATCGGCTTCGCCGGGCGGGCTGGACGATCCGCCGGATCGATCGCGACATGTCCCGCCACGACGCGGCGATGACGCGCTTCGGCCAGTGGTGGCAGCGCAACAGACGCAGCGGCTATGCGATGGCCGAAGGGCTTGCCCGGCGCGGCCGGGAGGATCCGCACCTCGCCCGGCGCGTGCTCAGCAACCTCCTGTGGTCGCTACCGGTCGCATGGCCCTTCTGGCCGATCCTGTGGCTGCTGATCATGCGACGGCGCGGTGGCCTGTACGCAACCTTCGTGACGCTGGGGAAACTCCCGCATTTGCAGGGGCAACTCGATTTCTGGCGGCAGCCGCGGACGCGTGCACGCACGCTGATCGAGTACAAATAGCGTGCTGCCCGAAATCGCCCCGACAATAGACGCCCCCGCAATTACCTCGGGAGAATCCACCACCGATTCGATCAAATTGCTCCCTGAGAGCACGAATCATACAAGAATTCATTGTTCATGTACGTCGGTTCGGAAATGTTTCTGACCGCGTAGCAGCGACAACATCGGGGGGACTCACGATGTCGACAGCGCGCGACAGGCGAATGCTATTCGCCTTGATCTTGGCAATTGCTCTGCAAGGCGCAAGTAATCAAGCTTCCGCGCAACAGACAATCGACGATGGATTGCCGTCGCCGCAAGTCTGCCTCGCTCCCAACCTTGCAGAGGTGACGGGAATCCAGCTGCCCGCCGCAAGCGATACCCTGCCAAGGCTCCAGCCGGCCCTTCTCGAAAGGACCCTGCCCTTGGCACCCGCGGTCGGCCTGCCCGCAGCTGCGAGTCAGGACGAAACTCCCTGGAGCAGCACCTATCTGAGCGCCTGCGCCTTCGTGGCATGCGCGATCATGATCTGCCTCCAACGGCGGCGGCGGGTCCTGGTCAAGGTGGTGCTGTCATGAGCCCGCTCACCTGCGTTCTCATCGGCGGGGAATCGCTGCTCGTCGAATGCGGTACGATGTTGCTGGAACTGGGCCATCGGGTATCGGCGGTTGTCAGCCAGCGGCCATTGGTTCGGAGCTGGGCGGCGGAACGCGGCATTGCCGTGCTGGACAGGCCTGCGGACCTGTTGTCGGCCGATGTCGCGCCATTCGACATCCTCTTCAGCATCACCAATCTGTCGATCCTGGGCCCGAAGGTCCTGGCGCTGCCGCAGCGTGCGGCGATCAACTTCCACGATGGCCCGCTGCCCGACTATGCCGGGCTCAACACACCGGTGCGGGCCTTGCTCAACGGCGAACGGCACCACGCGGTCACGTGGCACCTGATGACCGGGCAGGTCGATGCCGGAGACATCCTCGTCGAAAAGGCGTTCGCCATCGATCCCGACGAGACCGCATTCTCGATCAACACGAAATGCTTTTCTGCTGCGATAGAGAGTTTCCCCGAGGTTCTCGAAAGGATCGCGACGGCGGAACGCATCGAAGGAACGCCGCAAGCGGTACGAAGCGGCCGATATTATGGCAGGGACAATCGGCTGGAGTGCGCGGCGACGATCCGCTGGGACAGTCCCGCGCAGACGATTGCAACCTTGGTGCGCGCGCTCGATTTCGGCGCGCACTATAATCCGCTCGGCGCCGCCAAGGCCATGATTGCGGGGACGCCGGTTCTGGTGCGCGCATTGCGGATCGAAGCCACGAGTTCCGGTGCGATGCCGGGTACGATCTGCGGGATTGCGTCCGACGGGATCACTGTCGCGACGGCCACCAACGACGTCACGCTCACCGAGCTCGCGGATCTTGGCGGACAACCGGTTCCTCCGTTCGCGCTCCCCGTCAACATCGGGGACAAGGTGGACCGCATAGACCCGGAGCAGGCGAAAGCAGTGACGGCGCTGGACAGCGCGACCGCGCATCACGAATCCTGGTGGCGGGCCAGGTTCGCGACGCTGTCCCCCTTGCGGATTCCCGTTATCCGGCCGGCAAATGCATCCGTTGCCGAAGCGCCGACCTGTGACCTCGTCGATCTGGCCCGATCAGCCGAGCCCAACCGGGCGAAGATCGTCGCCACCGCACTTGTCGCCTATCTCGCGAGGGTTGCCGACAAGCCAGGGTTCGACATCGGCTTCGTCTCGCCGGTTCTCGTCGCGCAATATGGATCGGCGGCGGCATGGTTCTCGCGGCAGATGCCCTTGCGAGCACGGGTGGATTTCTCCAGCGGGTTCACCGCCCTCAGGGAAGCACTGTGCGCCGAAATGCGCGAAATCCATCGCCGGGTCGGCTTCACCGCAGACCTTGTCGCGCGCGATCCCGACTTGAGTGCACCGCTGCCCGATTCCGGTGGCACCGCCCTTCCCGTTTCGGTCGTGATCATCGACGAGCTGGAGGATGCGCCACATATCCCGGGCGCGGAGTTGGTCGTCGCAATACGCGCCGATGGAGCGGCTACCTCCTGGGCCTATGACCAGGCCCGTCTCGACCCTGCCATGGCCAGATCGTTGCAGAATGGCTTCCTCGCGCTGCTATCCGCTGCCGAACAGGCTCCTGACATGCCGCTCGGCGAGCTGCCGGTCTTCGATGACTCGACACGGCTCCAGGTGCTGGAGACATGGAACGCGACGACGCAGCCCGTTCCCGACGGCTGTATCCACGAGCTGTTCGAGCGACAGGCCCACCTCACGCCCGACAGGCCGGCGATAACCTGCCGGGACGAGACGCTGAGCTATGCCGAGCTCGATTCCCGTTCGAACAAGCTCGCCTGGTACTTGCAGTCGCTCGATGTCGGCCCGGACACGCTGGTCGGTCTGCACATGGATCGATCGGTCGACATGGTAGTCGCGCTCCTTGCCATCCACCGGGCGGGCGCGGCCTATTTGCCGCTCGACCCGGAATATCCAATCGCGCGTCTCCACTACATGATCGAGGATTCCGCCGTCCCGATCATCGTCACCCGGGCGAGGCTGGCCGAACGGGTGCGCAATCTCGGCGCGCGCGTCGTGTCGCTCGATACCGATCGCCCGCTGATTGACGCGCAACCAGGTCTCGCCATTGCCGGGGGGGCGCGGCCCGGCAGCCTAGCCTATGTGATCTACACTTCCGGCTCGACGGGCAAGCCGAAGGGGGTGATGGTCGAGCACCGCAATGTGGTCAATTTCTTCGCCGGCATGGATCGCAAGATCGAGGCCGGGGGAACATGGCTTGCGGTAACGAGCCTCAACTTCGACATCTCCGTTCTCGAGTTGTACTGGACGCTCGCGCGCGGGTGCCATGTGGTTATCGCCGCGAGCGAAACCGCAATCCCCGCGTCCGCCGATACCGCATCGGCAAGGCCCCTCGCGTTCAGTCTTTTCTATTTCGCCAGCGCCGACAGCGGCGGCGCTGCCGACCAGTATCGGCTATTGCTGGAAGGCGCCAAGTTCGGCGATCGCAACGGTTTTGCGGCGATATGGACGCCGGAACGCCATTTCCACGCCTTTGGCGGCCTCTATCCCAACCCTTCTGTCGCCGGCGCCGCGATCGCGGCCATTACCAGCCGTATAGAAATTCGGGGCGGCAGCGTCGTCCTTCCGCTCCACCATCCGGTCCGCGTGGCCGAGGAATGGTCGCTGGTCGACAACCTTTCCAATGGCCGGGTCGGCATCGCCTTCGCATCCGGCTGGCAGCCGAACGATTTCCTCCTGCGGCCGGAGAATTTCGCCGACAAGACGGGCGCCCTGGTGAGGGGCATCGATACCGTCCGGCGTCTCTGGCGCGGCGAACAATGTTCGTTTCCTGGCCCGACGGGCAGTGACGTTACGGTCGGGATCTACCCCCGGCCCGTTCAGCCGGAACTTCCGTTCTGGATCACCTCCGCCGGCAATCCCGAGACGTTTGCCGCCGCCGGGAAGCTGGGTGCACGCGTCCTCACCCATTTGCTCGGGCAAAGCGTGGCCGAGGTCGGCGAAAAGCTCGCTGTCTATCGCAAGGCGTGGCGCGATGCCGGGCATGCGGGCGAGGGCCATGTGACGATGATGCTGCACAGCTTCGTCGGGCCGAATGCCGATGCCGTGCGCGATGCGGTACGGGCGCCGATGATCGCCTATCTGCGCACCTCGACCGGACTGGTGAAACAGCATGCATGGTCCTTTCCGGCATTCAAGCAGCGGCCGGGCATGAACGGCTCGAGCGCACAGGCGGATCTCGACAGTCTCAGCGATTCCGAGATGGACCAGCTGCTCGAGCACGCCTTCGAACGCTACTACGAAACCAGCGGTCTGTTCGGCACACCGGAACACTGCCTGAAGATCGTTCGCGAGCTTCAGGATGTCGGGGTCGATGAAATTGCCTGCCTGATCGACTTTGGCGTGCCCGCGGATCAGGTGCTGTCGCACCTGCCATACCTGAATGCCTTGCGCGGGCTTGCCCAGTCGGCGCCGGCGCACTCACCCGGCCCCTCGGAGATGCCGCCGCCAGTCGGCAGCCTGCTGAGCCGCTACGACGTTACCCATCTGCAATGCACGCCTTCCATGGCGCAAATGCTGGCAGCGGATCGCGGCGCGCACGCAGGCCTCGCCAAACTGAAGCAGATGATGGTCGGCGGCGAGGCTTTCCCGCCAGCATTGGCCCGCGACCTTGTCCGCCTGGTCGGCGGCCAGGTGTTGAACATGTACGGCCCCACCGAGACGACGATCTGGTCCGCCGTCCACGAAGTGGCGAACGAGGAATCGACCATCCCCCTCGGCCGGCCGTTGCTGAACCAGCAAATCTACATATTGGACAGCCGCCAGCAGCCAGTCCAACCTGGCGTTCCGGGCGAGATCGTGATCGGCGGAAACGGCGTGGTTCGGGGCTATCACGACCGCCCCGAGCTCACCGCCGAGCGCTTCCTGCCGCACCCCTTCAAGATGACCGGACGCATCTATCGCACGGGCGACCTTGGCCGGCACCGCAGCGACGGTACGATCGAATATCTCGGTCGGCTCGATCATCAGGTGAAGCTGCGCGGGCATCGTATCGAGCTGGGTGAAATCGAAGCCCTGTTATCGGCCCACCCCGACATCGCCGAGGCGATTGTCTGTTGCCGGGAGGATACGCCGGGCGATGTCCGGCTGGTCGCCTATTATGCACCCGCCACTGCCACAGCCCCGGACCCGTCCGACCTGCGCGCCGATCTGGCCGCGCAGCTGCCCGGGATCATGGTTCCCTCGCATCTCGTCGAGATGAAGGCGCTTCCACGCACGCCGAACGGCAAGCTCGATCGAAACGCCCTCCCCAAACCCGGTGAAGCCGCCGGGGCCGCGATTTCCGACTCCAGCGCTCCCCCCCCCGGAGACGGACTGGAGAAGGAAATCGCGGCAATCTGGTGCGATGTTCTGAAGCTGCCCTCGGTCAGCCGCCGCGACAATTTCTTCGATCTTGGCGGGCATTCGCTTCTCGCCGTCCAGGTGCATCGCCGGCTTCAGGGCACGTCGGCCCGCGAGCCGTCGATCACCGACATCTTCCGCTTCCCGACCATCGAGGCACTCAGCCGGCACCTCGGGACGACCGTGGAGGACGACGGCGCGATGCGGGAGGCGCACGACCGCGCCCAAAGTCGCAAGGCCGCAAGGCATCGACGGCATTTGGGCCTGCGGATTCCCTTCGACCTGGCAAGGGAAGGTTAGCGCGATGCTGCAGCAAACCAACCAGGCCGGCGGCGCCTTTCCTGGCGACGTCAGTGACAGCGACATCGCGATCGTCGGCCTCGCCTGTCGCTTCGCGGGTGCGCGGGACGCCCGGCAATATTGGTCCAATCTGCGTGCGGGCGTCGAATCGATCACGCGCTACTCAGATGCCTCGTTGCTCGCCGCCGGTGTCGATCCGCGGCTGCTGAAACGACCAGACTATGTGAAGGCCGGTGCACCCCTGCCGGATATGGAGTGTTTCGACGCGGCGCTGTTCGGGCTCAGTCCACGCGACGCCGCCATCATGGATCCGCAGCACCGGCATTTCCTGCAATGCGCCTGGGCCGCGTTCGAGGATGCCGGATATGATCCGGGCGCCTTTGCCGGGGCCATCGGCGTATTCGCCGGCTCCGGCCACAACGCCTATATGGCCCGCAACCTGCTGGGCAATCGTCAGCTGGTGCGCGACGTCGGCCTGTTCCTGTTGCGCCATACCGGCAATGACAAGGATTTCCTGACTACGCGCCTGTCCTACCTGCTCGATCTCAAGGGACCGAGCATCAACGTCCAGACCGCCTGCTCGACCTCGCTGGTGGCGGTCCATATGGCGGTGCAGAGCCTGCTGAACGGCGAATGCGACATGGCGCTCGCGGGCGGCGTATCGATCGACCTGCCGCACGGTCAGGGCTATCTCTATGAGGAAGGCGAGATCCTCGCGCCGGACGGCCATTGCCGCGCATTCGACGCCCAGGCCCAGGGGACCGTGTTCGGGAGCGGCGCGGGCGCGGTGATATTGCGCCGGCTCGCCGATGCCATCGACGACCGCGACCATATCTACGCGGTCATCAGGGGTTCGGCGGTGAACAATGACGGCGCCGGCAAGGTTGGCTACCTCGCCCCCAGCGTGGATGGACAGGCGCAGGCGATCATCGAGGCGCTGAGCGTCGCCGGAACGGACGCCCGGACGATCGGCTATGTCGAAGCACACGGCACCGGAACGCCCGTCGGCGATCCCATCGAGATCGCGGCGCTGACCCAGGCCTATCGCCAGGACACGCGCGATACCGGCTATTGCGCGATCGGATCGGTGAAGCCCAATATTGGACACACCGACACTGCGGCCGGTGTCGCCAGCCTGATCAAGGTCGCCCTGTCCCTCGATCATGGCGAGATTCCGCCGTCGCTGCATCACCAGGCGGACAATCCGGCGTGCGATTTCGCGCGGAGCCCCTTCTTCGTCAATGCACGGCTTGCCCCCTGGCCACGCCGGCCCGGTGCCCCGCGACGCGCAGCCGTCAGCTCGCTCGGCGTGGGCGGCACCAACGCACATGTCGTACTGGAAGAGTCACCCGCAGCGGCCCTGCATGCCCCGTCGCGCCCACATCAACTCCTGGTGCTTTCGGCCGCATCCTCCACCGCGCTCGACGCCAATTGCGCGGCACTTGCCGAACATCTCGACAACCATCCCGATGTCGATCTTGCGAATACGGCGTTCACGCTGACCTCCGGCCGCCAGCCGCTACCGCATCGGCGCATTCTGGTCGCCGCCGACACGCATGCGGCCGCCGCGATGCTGCGCGACAAGCCAGCGGAGCGGGTCTTCGACGCCCTCTGCCCCGCGCCTGACCGCCCGGTCGCTTTCCTTTTCGCCGGCGCCGGAGCCCAGCATGTCGGCATGGCGCGCGAACTCTACCTGAGCGAGCCCGTCTTCACCCAGGCGGTCGACGAATGTCTGCAAGCGCTCGCCCGCTTTCGCGACACCGATTTCCGCGCCCTGCTCTATCCGGCACCGGAAGCCGTCCAGGATGCGGCTCAGGCCCTGGAGCGCCCGTCGGTGGCTTTGCCGATGCTGTTTACCGTAGAGCTCGCGCTAACGCGCCTGTGGGCGTCTTGGGGCGTCCGGCCGACCAGCATGATCGGCCACAGCATGGGCGAATATGTCGTCGCCCATCTCGCAGGGGTGTTCGACCTCGACGATGCGCTCCGGATCGTGAGCGAACGCGGGCGCCTGTTCGAGACCTTGGCGCCGGGCGCAATGCTCAGCGTGCCTCTCGACGAGCCGGCATTGCGCGCGCTCCTGCCCGCCGATCTCTCGATTGCCGCGATCAACAGCCGCAACCTCACCGTCGCTTCCGGCCCGGCATCTTCGATCGAGCATCTGCGCGATCTTCTGGCGGAACGCGAAATCGATGCACGGCACATCCCGATCTCGGTCGCGGCGCATTCGCATATGCTCGAGCCGATCCTGGACGAGTTCCGGGCCATCCTGCGCACGGCAAGGCTGAACGCGCCACGCCTGCCATTCGTCTCCAATCTGACCGGCGACTGGATCCGCGAAGAAGACGCCACCAACCCGGAATATTGGGTGCGTCACCTGCGCGAGCCGGTCCGCTTTACCGATGGCCTCAGCCGATTGCTGGAGCAGCGCGACTCCGTGCTGCTCGAAGTCGGCCCGGGGCGGATGCTGTCGGGCCTCGCACGCCAGCATGCCGGGCGCGCAGGGGCCGGCGCCATATTCAACAGCCTGCCGCACGCCGATGAGCCGGTCTCGGACCTCGACCATATTCTCGGCGTCGCCGGGCGGCTCTGGGCCAACGGTGTGGCGATCGACTGGCACGGCTATTGGCGCGAGGAGCGCCGCAGCCGCATTTCCCTGCCGAGCTATCGTTTCGACACCCAGCGGCACTGGATCGAGCCGGCCGCAACGGACCTCCGGGATCAACCTGATCCGGACGAACCGCTCGAACGCCGCGCGGAACTCGCGGACTGGCTTTACGAGCCGATATGGTCGCGTCAGTCCCTTGCCATGCCGGATGTGGCGGACGAGCCGGCTCTGGTTTTCGCCGACGGGACCGGGCTCGGCGATATGCTGGCGAGCCGCCTGCGCGCATCGGGACGGGACGTTGCGCTGGTTCGCCCGGGGAAACGCTTCCACATCTGCAAGAATGGCGAGTTCACGCTCGATCCGGGCAATCCCGCCGATTATCGCACCTTGGTGGCGCACCTCGCCTCGCGCGGCCGGATGCCGGGCGCGATCTGCCACCTCTTGCTGAAAACCGGCGATCGCCGTCCGCGCGATTGTGGAACGGTGCAGCAACTCGGTCTGTACAGTTTGCTGCATCTCGCCCAGGCGCTCGGCGAGAATGATCACGACAGGCCGCTCCGCCTGATCGCGGTCTCAGACGGCATGCAGCGTGTTGCGGACGAAGCCGTACTCTCCCCCGAAAAGGCGACCGTCCTGGGGCTGGTGCGCGTGATCCCGCGGGAGTTCCCGAATATCCGCGCGCGCAGCGTCGACGTCGCCATTTCCCCGTCACCCGCGACACAGGCCAGGCTCGCCGATCTTCTCGTTGCGGAGCTCGGTGCGGCCGACGATGCGGAAGTCATTGCCTATCGCGCGTCGGAACGCTGGGTGCAGACCTTCGCGCCCGATCTTTCGTCGGCATCCACAACGTGCGAGATCGTCGCGAACGGCGTCTATCTGATCACCGGTGGGCTCGGCGGAATCGGCATGACGCTCGCCCGCCATCTCGGCGAGCATTTCGGCGCCCGGCTGGCGCTCGTCGGGCGCACGCCCCTGCCTCCGCGCACGGAATGGGCCGCCCTCCTCACCACGCTGCCGCTCGACGACCCCCTCGGCCTGAAGCTTCGTCAGCTGCTGGCGATCGAGGCCGCCGGGGGCAAAATATTGCCCATCGCCGCCGATGTTTGCGACGCTAGCGCAATGCGGCACGCCGTTCGCACGATCCGGCGTCAGTTCGGGCCGATCAACGGCGTATTCCACACCGCAGGGTGCCTCGACGATGGTGTCATCCAGCTGAAGGCGCCCGCCAGCATCGATGCCGTGCTCGCGCCCAAACTGCGTGGCACGCTGGCGCTCGAACGCGCCCTGGCGACCGAACGCCCGGATTTCATGATGCTGTTCTCTTCGGTCAGCGCCTTCGCGGGGTTGCCCGGCCAGGTGGATTACGCAGCCGCCAACGCCTTTCTCGATGCCTATGCCCAGTCGCGTAACCGGGACGAACGCATGCGAGTGGTTTCAGTCGCCTGGAGTCAGTGGCGGGAAGTCGGCATGGCGGCGGCGCTTGCCCGCCCTTCCGAAGCCGATCCGGTGGGGCTCTCGCAGGCATCGGCGATACCGATCGCCCACCCGCTGTTTACAGAAGGACATCGGTTGTCGGACGATGCCCATGTCTTCGCAGGCCTGCTTTCTCCCGACACGCATTGGTTGCTCGACGAACATCGCCTTGCCGATGGTCAAGCCCTGATCCCGGGAACAGGCTTCCTCGAGATCGCACGGGCCGCATTTCATACCATGGCGGGAGAAACCGCAGCGCTTCGCGACATCGTCTTTCTCGCGCCCTTTGTCGTGCCCGATGGCGCCACGCGGGAGATCCGGGTGCACCTTGATCGCCGGGACCATGGCCTATGGGCATTCCGCATTCTCGGAAGGCCGCTGGGCGAACAGGCGGAAGCCGGTTGGCTGGAGCATGTGCGCGGCACCATCGGCACGCTCGATGCCGATGCACCTGCGCCGCTCGATCTTGCCGCCATCGCCGCGCGCTGTGCCGAAGGGAACATCGCCCCGGCTGCCATCCAGGACCCGCCGCATCTGCGCTTCGGTCCGCGCTGGCATAACGTGGAGGGGGCACAGACAGGCGCCGGAGAGGCTCTGATCGAGCTGAGGCTGCCCGACGCGTTCCTGGACGACCTCCCCTCGATGGCGCTGCATCCGGCGCTGCTCGATTTTGCGACCGCAGGCGCGCAGGCGCTGATCCCGGGCAACGCCGCAACGGACAGGTTCTTCGCCCCCGCGTCCTACGGCTACCTCCGGCTCCATTCGCAGCTGCCAGGTCACATCTTCAGCCATATCCGCCTGCGCCCCGACAGCGAAGGCAGCGCTGCGCTTGCCGTTTTCGATGTGACGATTGCCGATCCGACAGGAAAAGTGCTTGCCGAGATAGGTGAATTCACGATGCTCGGGCTCGGCGATACCACCGTTCTCGGCACGCCGCGTCCTGCGCCCAGCGTCCCGAGGCCGATCGCGACCGCAAACGATGTGATCCATGCCGGCCAATCCCACGGCATTCTGCCGATCGAGGGAATGCACCTCATCGAACGGATATTGGGCGAGAAGACCGGCGCCCACATCGTTGTTTCGCCGCAAGATCTGATGCCGTCGATCACGCGACTGCGCGCGCCACAACCCATGCGGAGTGGCGATCCCGAAGCGCAATCCGTCCTGCCCGCGGGCGCCGCGCCGCAAACCGAGGCCGAGCGCCTGATCGCGCAGATGTGGGGCGACATGCTCGGTATCGAGCAGATCGGGCGCACCGACGATTTCTTTGATCTCGGCGGTCATTCCCTGCTGGCCGTGCAGTTCGTCAACCGCCTTCGCAAGCGCACTGGCAAGACGGTCCCGCTGAGCGCGCTGATGGGTGCCTCCACGGTCGCGGGGCTGGCCGCAGTGTACGATCCGGAAAGTGCGGCGCTCGCATCCGGATCGGCCGATCCCGAACCGGTCGCGGCCAGCGAGATGGCATCGCCGCTCCCGGCCTTGCCGCCGGGCATAACGCGAATTCGTGCCGGCAACGGGCACCCGCCGATCTTCCTGGTCCATGACGGGCTGGGTGAGACCCTGCTCTATCGAAATCTCGCGCTCAAGCTGGACGGTGCGCACAGCATCTACGGACTGGAACCCGAACGCCGCGACGACGGCCAGTATCGCCATACCAGCATCGCCGAGATGGCAGCGGGCCAGGTCGAGCGCATGCGGGCCATTCAGCCCGGCGGCCCCTATCTCGTCGCCGGCCTCTGCGCGGGTGGAGTCATTGCGTTCGAAATGGCCCGCCAGTTGGAAGATGCCGGGGAAGTGGTCGCGTTCGTCGGGATCATCGATGGGGCAGACGTCGAGGCGACGGAACGCTCCTTCCATATCACGCGATCGCGCATCCAGCGGGTTCGGACGCTGCTTGGCATGGATGCCGCGACCCGCGATGGCGCGCGCCCTGCCCTTCTCCCGCTCGCCGGAATCCTGTTGCGGAAGGGGATCAATCTGCTGCGCTACGAAGCCGCCTCGCGGATCGAGCGCTACAGGCAAGGGCGCGAGGTAGATCGCCTTCGCGCGCCCGCCGTCGGGAACAATGCCGCGACGCACCGGGATCTTGGCTTTCTGGAGCTCTACGAGGTCGCGCATCGCCGGCATCGTCCCAAAGGCCTGTTCGCCGCGGGCGACGTCGTGCTGTTCAAGGCGACTGCCGGCAATGGCGCCGAAGATGACGTCCCCTTCTCGGAACGCTACTCGGACTGCATCCTGGGCTGGGGGAAGCGAGTGGCCGAGGATGTCATGATGATCCCGGTCCCCGGTGGGCATACCAGCGTCCTTCAGGAACCCCATGTAACGGTGCTCGCAGCCGCCATGCAGGACCGCATCGGCGTCGCGCTCGCGCGCCACCGGCGTCGCGACGAGGTGCCGGCTGTTGAAGATCCCGTGTCCGCGAAGGACGAACGGGCAATGGCCCTGGAAGCCATGCCGTGAGCGGGGCACACGGCGAGTCTGTATCGAGCACACCCCGCATGCTTGTCTCGATCGTGAACTATCGCACGGGCGCGCTGGTAGTCGATTGCCTTGCCAGTCTCGAAGCGGAGGCGGCGGCGATGCCGGGTCTCCGCGTGATCGTCGTCGACAATGCGTCGGGAGACGATTCCCGCGCACGCGTAGAGACGGCGATTGCCGACAATGGCTGGTCCGGATGGGCCGAACTCATTTGCGCACCCCGCAATGGCGGCTTTGCCTATGGCAACAACCTCGCGATCAGGCGCGCGGCAGAAGGCGCGGAGCCACCCGAACTGATCTGGTTGCTGAACCCCGATACGCGCGCGGCACCGGGCGCAGCGAGAATCCTCGCCACATTCATGCGAAACCACCCCTCCGCCGGTATCGCCGGCAGTGGCCTGCTCACTGCGGAAGGCGCCCCCTGGCCCTATGCCTTTCGGTTTCCCACGATACTCGCCGAGATAGAGCGCGGCCTTCGCCTGGGTATAGCAACCCGATTGCTGCGCGACTTCCAGCTATTGCGCCAGATGGACGACGTCGCCGCGCCGGTCGATTGGGTCTCGGGCTCGAGCATGGTGATCCGCAATGCCGTGTTCGACGGGATCGGCGAGATGGACGAAGCCTATTTCCTCTATTTCGAGGAAACCGACTTCTGCCGGCTTGCCGGGAAAGCCGGTTGGGAATGCTGGTACGTTCCTGATGCGAAGGTTGTCCATCTGGCCGGGCAAAGCACCGGCCTGCAGGCGGGCCGGCCGAGCATCGGCCGCATGCCGGCATATTGGTTCGATTCCCGCCGGCGGTATTTCATCAAGAACCACGGACGCGCGTACGCCATCGGCGCCGACCTCGCCTGGATGGCGTCGCATCTGCTCTGGCGGGGGCGGCGCTGGCTGCAATCGCGGCCCAACCCCGATCCGCCTCGACTCCTGCGCGACTTCATCGCGCGGTCGGCCCTCAGGCGCCGTCCGCCTTCGGTGCACTGAGACATGGCGTCGACCGCCCTCTGTATCCCGATTTCCGAAAAGCCATGGCTATGTCCCTTGGAACTGGACGTCCCGTTCGCAGTCTGGCGCATCGATCTGTCCGGGGCACCCGACTCCGCAGGCATGGCGGCCCTGTCACAAGCGGAGAGAGCGCGCGCAGAGCGCTTTCGAAAGTCGCGGGACGCAAGGCGCTACCTCACCGCCCATGCCGGTCTACGCCACATCCTGGAGGAATATTCCGGCATTGCAGCAGCCGATCAGCACTTCGTGCACACTGGCCTGGGCAAGCCCGCTCTCGAATATGCTCCGGCGTGGCAGTTCAACCTGAGCTATGCGGGCGACAATGCCGTGGTGGCGCTCGATTTCGATCGTGCACTTGGCATCGATATCGAGCTGGACAGGCCGATCGACGATGTCGATACCCTCGCGACACTCCATCTCGCTGGCCGGGAAAGAGAGGCGCTTTCGCACCGGCCGCCCGCGGAATGGAGCAGTGCGTTCCTGTGTGCCTGGACCCGCAAGGAAGCCTGTCTCAAGGCCTGGGGATGCGGGCTCCAGCGGGAGCCGAGCGCAGTCGAAACGGGCATTGCGCCGGTGACGATGGAAATGCCGTCCGGCGAGGGACGGCCCCTGACGCTGGGATCCTTTCGGATCGCCGGCGATCTCATCGGCGCCTGGGCGCAGATCTGATCGCCAGGAGATCGGAACGCGGTGCGATCAATAGGCCCCGCGCCCGGTAGCGACCACCCAGACCGTCCGGACCAGGATGTAGAGATCGAAGCCGAGCGACCACCGTTCGATATAGTCGAGGTCGTGCTTCAGCCGGTTGATCAGCTTTTCCTCCGTGTCGGTTTCGCCGCGCCAGCCGTTCACCTGTGCCCAGCCGGTCAGCCCCGGCTTCACATTGTGCCGCCTCGCATAGGACGCGGTGACTTCCGCGAACAGCGTGCCTCCGGCGCGAGTCGATGGCGCATGGGGACGTGGGCCGACCAGCGACATCTGCCCGAGCAGGACGTTTACCAGCTGCGGCAGTTCATCGAGGCTGGAGCGCCGCAACCAGGCGCCCAGGCGCGTCACCCGCGGATCCGATCTGCGGGCCTGCATCACATGATCGCGCGCGCAAGACTCCACATACATCGTGCGGAACTTGAGGACGGAGAAGGAGTGGCAGTTGAAACCTTCCCGAGGCTGCCGGAACAGGATCGGTCCAGGCGAGTCCAATTTGATGGCCAAGGCTATCAGGGCCATGAGTGGCGCCAGCACGATCAGCGCCAGAAGAGACAGGAGCCGGTCCTCGGCAGCTTTCAGGTATCGCTGCGTATCGGTCAACGGTCGCGGCAGCAGCGCTACCAGGGGCAATCCCGCCATCATCAGGATCTGACGTTGCGCGTCGCCAAATGGCATGCGCTCCGGCGCAAGGCGTACTTCCACCGGCGTGTAGGTCAACCGCTCCACCACCGCCCGCAACCGTTCCTCCTCGGACCACGGCAAGGCGATTATCACCTCGTCGACGATGTCCGCCCGGATCAGCCCGATCAGCTCGTCGATCCCCCCGAGATAGGGCACCGGCAACCCCGTCTCGCGGGGCGCCTCCTCGTCACACAGGCCGATCAGCGAAAGCGACAGGGCATTGGTCGTCCTGAGATGGCGAGCCAGAGCAATGCCCTGTGCCCCCGCGCCGAAGATCACCGCCACATGGTTGAACGTACCCGCCCCGCGCAGCCAGATCGCACCGCCGACGAACAGCCCACGCCCCGCCGTCAACATGATTGCGCCGACGGCAAACCAGATCAGCAGCAACTGCATTGGCAGCAGGTTCCGCAGGCCGAGCGACAGGGTCGCCGCTATCATGAACAGGACAGTGCTCAGCCACGCACCGACGACGCGCCGTCCGGCCTCTTTCAGCACGTAGAGATGGTCTACGTCATAGGCTCCGACGATGTGCGCAATTCCGAGCAACAGGCAGGCCGCCGTCGGCCCCAGTCGAAAAATTTCCACTCCGTTTCCGGAGTCAATGGGAATCGCATGGATCAGTTTTTCTGTGATTCCCGCCGATATCAAAATAGAACCGAAATCGATCAATTGTATTGACAAAGTTACGATCTGTTCCGGGATGGCGACCCTTTTCCCGGTCCGAACGCGTCTCGCGGTGGATTTCAGCCTGCTATTCCACCGGCTGATCGCAGATTCCGACGCTTCGCCGGCAA
>PJUL01000286.1_pt1 | contig 40150 bp, 40 predicted proteins | sample 1512221 | NCBI WGS metagenome assembly PJUL01 (sample SAMN08177667, study PRJNA422409) | Feces metagenome, whole genome shotgun sequencing project.
GGCTCTTTTCCCGCCTTCGCCTGAGACCCCGGCTTTCGCCGGGGTGACGACTATATCCTTTACTTCCCCGTCCAGTTCCCCGGGCGCTTCTCGACGAATGCCGCCATGCCTTCCTTCTGGTCGGCCGTACCGAACAGCGCGTGGAACAGCCGGCGCTCGAAGGCGACGCCCTGGGCCAGGCCGGTCTCGAAGGCAGCGTTGACCATTTCCTTGTTGGCCAGCACCGCGAGCGGCGCCATCGCGGCGATCGCCTGCGCGGTCTTCACCGCTTCCTCGACCAGCTCGGCAGCGGGCAGGATGCGGCTGACCAGACCAGCACGCTCGGCCTCGACCGCGTCCATCATCCGGCCGGTCAGGCACATCTCCATCGCCTTGGCCTTGCCGACCGCCCGGGTGAGCCGCTGCGAACCGCCCATGCCCGGCGAGACCGCCAGCTTGATCTCGGGCTGGCCGAACTTCGCATTGTCCCCGGCCAGGATGAAGTCGCACATCATCGCCAGCTCGCAGCCGCCACCCAGCGCGAAGCCCGAAACCGCGGCGATGACCGGCTTGCGGGTGCGGGTGAACACGTCCCAGCCGGCGAAGAAGTCATGGCCGTACATGTCGGCAAAGCCCTGGGCCTGCATTTCCTTGATGTCGGCGCCCGCGGCGAACGCCTTTTCGCTGCCGGTGATCACCGCGCAGCCCTGCGACGAATCCGCATCGAACGCCTTCATGGCGTCGAGCAGCTCGCTCAGGATCTGGCTGTTGAGCGCGTTGAGCGCCTGCGGCCGGTTCAGGGTTACGAGAGTCGCGGCGCCGCGCTGCTCGACGAGGATGGTTTCGTAGTCCGACATCATTTTTCCTTTTCGTCATCCCGGCGAAAGCCGGGACCCAGGGTCACAGGCGACGCCGCTCTTGGCTCTGGGTCCCGGCTTTCGCCGGGGTGACGGATAAATCAAGCGGGGGTCCATGCCTCCTGTTCAGGCAGCGGGGCGAAGATCGCGTCGACCATGGCGTCGCTCACCGCTTTCGGCGCGGCCGGATTCCAGCGCGGCGCATTGTCCTTGTCGACGATCAGCGCGCGTACGCCTTCGATGAAGTCATGCCTCTGCGCCATGCGGCCACCAATGGCGAACTCCTGCGCCATTTCCTCGGCGAAGCTCGCCCGGGCACGGCCCTCGATCACCAGCCGGAGCGATACCTTCATCGACAACGGCGACTTGGTTCGCAGCGTCACCCCCTGCACCTCGGCCCATTCGCCGGAATCGGCCGCGAGCGTGGCGAACACACCTTCGACGGTGTCGGCAGCAAAGAGGTGATCGATTTCGGCCCGGTGCGCAGTGATGCGCGATACCGGCGGCTCGACCGACAACTGACCGAGGACCGCCTCGACCGAAGCCGGATCGGCGGCGATCCGCGCCTTGGCCTCTTCCAGCGCAGCCGCCGGCAGATAATGGGTGGCGAGGCCGAGCGCGAGGCATTCGGCGCCATCGAGCCGGTGTCCGGTGAGCGCCAGATATTCGCCCATCTTCCCCGGCAGGCGCGAGAGGTACCAGCCACCGCCGACATCGGGGAACAGGCCGATGCCGGTCTCGGGCATGGCAAAGCGGGTATTCTCGGTCGCGACCCGATAGCGCGCCGGCTGCGAGATGCCGACGCCGCCGCCCATGGTGATGCCGTCCATGAACGCAACCACCGGCTTGTCATAGCTGAACAGCGCGTGGTTGAGCTGATACTCGACACGGAAGAAGTCGCGGGCCTCGCGGCCGTCCCCCGCTCCGCTCTCGGCGATCATGCGAATGTCGCCGCCGGCGCAGAAGCCACGGCCCTCGGCATGATCGATCAACACGATCTCGACCTGCGCGTCGTCGCGCCATGCCGCCAGCGCTCCGAGCATCGTCGCGCACATCCCGGTGTTCAGTGCGTGGATCGCCTTGTGCCGGTTGAGGCGAATCCGCCCGGCACGGCCCTCGGTCTGGAGGATGATGTCGTCGGTCACTGGCGGGTAAGCTCCCGGCCGATGATCATCCGCATCACCTGATTGGTGCCCTCGAGGATCGAGTGGACGCGCAGGTCGCGCCAGAAGCGCTCGATCGGATAGTCCATCAGATAGCCATAGCCGCCGTGCAGCTGGAGCGCGCGGTCAACCACCGAGCTGCCGGTGTCGGTGGCAAAGCGCTTGGCCATCGCCGCGAACTTCGTCTTGTCCGGCGCGCCGGCGGTGACCTTGGCGGCGGCAAGATAGAGCAGCGCGCGCGCAGCCTCGAGTTCGGTCGCCATGTCGGCCAGCACGAACTGGGTGTTCTGGAAGTCCGCGATCGGCTTGCCGAACTGCTGGCGGTCCTTGGTGTACTTCACCGCCTCGTCGAGGCAGCGCTGGGCACCGCCGAGCGAACAGGCACCGATATTCAGCCGGCCGCCGTCCAGACCCATCATCGCGAAGCGGAAGCCCTCGCCTTCGCCGCCGACACGGTTCGAAACCGGCACACGGACATCCTCGAAGGTCACCTGGCGGGTCGGCTGCGAATGCCAGCCGAGCTTGCGCTCATTGGCACCGAACGAAACGCCTGGCATGTCCTTCTCGATCACCAGGCACGAGATGCCCTTGGGCCCCTCCTCGCCGGTACGGACCATGGTGACGTAGATCTCGTTCTCGCCGGCACCCGAGATGAACTGCTTCGATCCGTTGACGACATAATGGTCGCCGTCCAGCACTGCGCGCGTCTTGAGCGCGGCGGCATCCGAGCCCGAGCTCGGCTCGGTCAGGCAATAGCTGGCGATCCGCTCCATCGTGATCAGCGAGGGCAGATACTTCGCCTTCAGCTCGGCGCTGGCGAAGCTGTCGATCATCCAGCTCGCCATGTTGTGGATCGAGATGAACGCGCTGGTTGACGGACAACCATAGGCCATCGCCTCCATGATCAGCGCGGCCTCGAGCCGGCCAAGGCCAATGCCGCCGCTCTCCTCCGACACATAGATCGAGGCGAAGCCGAGCTCGGCCGTCGCCCGGATCGTGTCGCGCGGGAAGATGTGCTTCTCGTCCCATTCGGCCGCATAGGGGGTGATCGCATCGGCGGTGAATTTCCGGGCCATTTCCTGGATGGCGAGCTGGTCGTCGGTGAGTTCGAACTGGGTCATTGTGCTTTCTCATGCAGCACCCGCTCGGCAAAGAGCGGGTTGGCGATCTTGAGGTTGTTACGGTCGTAATAGCGCGGCGCGGGCAGCTTCTTCTCCCACGCCATCTGCTCGGTGAGCGTGCCGTTGGTCCAGGGAACGTCGGGCATCGCCAGGTAGACCGGATCGGCATAGGCGAGATCGGGCGTGATAATCTCCCACCCGTCGCGGCGCAGCGCATCGATCAGGTCACCGACGAACAGCGCCGCGATATCGGTCTCGTGCAATAGCATCACATGCGCCGGCGAACGGCCGATCGTGCGGATCGCGAGATCATCAGCAAAGTCCGCCGCCTGCACATGGCTTTCGACATAGAGATCGCGCAGGGCCTTCATGTCGATCGCCTTGCCGGCCTTTTTCGCGGCAATCGTCAACCCCTCGATGTTCCAGTCCGATGCCTCGACGGTGACATGCGCGTTGCGGATGCCGCGCGCGGCCAGCCCGGCCCGAACGGCGTCGCGCTTGATCTTGTCCGGGCCGCCCTCGTCGAGGAAGGGAAAGCGCAACCACGGGCGATGGCCGGGTTGCCGGACCAGCCACGCCTCGGCCTGATCGACCTGATCGAGAAAAGCTTCGGCGCTGATCTTCGAGAGCTGAGGATGCAGCCAGGTGTGGTTGCCGAGGACATGGCCGGCGGCGACATAGGCATGGACCCGGCGCATCGCGGCCTTGCCCGCCGCGCTATCGTCGATCCGGCCGGGATTGAGGAACATCGCAACCTGGCCGACCCGGCGCGAACGCAACGCCGCGATCAACTTCCGCGTCCGCTTGTCCTCGCCGAGAAAGGGCCCGGCACTCCGGGGCACATCGTCGAAGCTGAGTGCGATCCGCTTGGCTACCGCCACCGGACGTGCACTCGCATCCGGGATCGGACCGGTCCGCACGCCGAGCAGCAGCGCGGCGACACATAGTAGCAGCCGGATCATTCGCTCCTCTCCCTCGAAGACGATGTCAGCCTAACCGATCCGGCACGCGCCTGTCGCGCCATCGGGAGCACGGCGCGTTCCGGATCGAGGTGGCCGATCATCCCATCGTCGGGATAATGAAGGCGCTGTCGCCCGAGGCGCCGCCATCCGGCCAGCGCTGGGTGATCGTCTTCACCTTGGTCCAGAACTTCACGCCTTCCATGCCGTGCTGGTTGGTGTCGCCGAACGCCGAACGCTTCCAACCGCCAAAGGTGTGGTAGGCGACCGGCACCGGGATCGGCACGTTGATGCCGACCATGCCGACATTGACGCGTGCCGCGAACTCGCGCGCGGCGTGGCCGTTGCGCGTAAAGATGGCGACGCCGTTGCCATATTGGTGGTCCGACGGAAGCTTGAGCGCGGCCTCGAAGTCTGGCGCGCGGACGATCTGGAGGACCGGGCCGAAAATCTCTTCCTTGTACGCCTGCATGTCCGGCGTGACGCGGTCGAACAGCGACGGGCCGATGAAGAAGCCCTGCTCATGGCCCTGCAGCTGGAAGCCGCGACCATCGACCACCAGCTCGGCGCCTTCGTCGACACCGGTCTGGATCCAATTCTCGACGCGCTGCTTGTGCGCGGCGTTCACGACCGGGCCGTAATGCGCCTCGGCATCGGTAGAGACGCCGACGCGGAGCTTCTCGATCGCCGGGATCAGCTTTTCGCGCAGGGCATCGGCGGTCTTGTCGCCGACGGGGACGACCACCGGCAGCGCCATACAGCGCTCGCCAGCGCTACCGAAAGCGGCACCCGAAAGATCGGCGACGACCTGGTCCAGATCGGCGTCGGGCATGACGATGCCGTGATTCTTGGCGCCGCCCATCGCCTGGACGCGCTTCCCGGCCTCGACGCCGCGACGATAGACATAGTGGGCAATGTCCGAGCTACCCACGAAGCTCACCGCCGCGATCGCCGGATGATCGAGGATCGCGTCGACCATTTCCTTGTCGCCGTGCACGACCTGAAGGATACCCTCGGGCGCGCCGGCCTCGAGCATCAGCTCGGCGAGGCGCACCGGCACGCTGGGGTCGCGCTCGCTGGGCTTGAGGATGAAGGCATTGCCGCAGGCGATGGCCACGCCGAACATCCACATCGGGATCATCGCCGGGAAGTTGAACGGAGTGATGCCCGCGCCGATGCCGAGCGGCTGGCGCATCGAATAGACGTCGATGCCGGGGCCGGCGCCCTGGGTGTATTCCCCCTTCAGCACATGCGGGATGCCGCAGGCGAACTCGATGACTTCGAGACCGCGCTGGATGTCGCCCTTGGCGTCGGCGATCACCTTGCCATGCTCGGAGCTGAGCAGGTGCGCCAGCTCGTCCATGTTCTTCTCGACCAGCGCCTTGAAGGCGAACATCACGCGGGCGCGGCGCTGCGGGTTGGTCGCGGCCCAGCCCGGCTGGGCGGCCTGCGCGGCGGCGATCGCTTTGTCTAGATCGGCCTGGCTGCCGAGCTGGACCTGCGCCTGGACCTGGCCGGTGTTCGGGTCGAAAACCTCGCCCGTACGGGCACCCGCGCCGCCACTATGGCCGACGATGACATGGTCGATTTTACCCACCATTCTTCTCCTGCTTCGGGCTCTCGCGGCCCGACTCACTGTGTAATTTAATTACGCACTGACACAAGAAACGGTCGCTGTCACGCGCCGGGCGTTGGAGCGTGTCACTGGGTGGCGTAGCCGATCGGGACCGGCAGCAGGCGACCGGAAGCATCGCCGATCATCATCACCTCGATCCCGAACGCTTCGCGCAGTTTCTGGTGCCCGAGCGCCTCCGCGGCAGGCCCGAAGGCAAGGGCCTTGCCACCGCCCAGCAACAGGACGTCATCAGCCAGCCGGGCGGCGAGAACCGGGTCGGCGAGCGTCACCACCACCCCCATTCCCTGCCGTGCGGCATCGCGCAGCTGCGCGATTCGGGCGAACTGGGTGAGCGGGTCGAGCGCGCTCAACGGATCCTCGACAAGCAGCCAGTGCGGGCGCGCCGCCAGCGCCCCGGGGAGTTCGGGAAGCTTGCCGGCGAACAGGCCGCGGCGGCCCGAGCCCACCAGTGCGACCGCCTTCGCGCGCTCGGCCCTGCTCAACCGGCCGATCAGCCGGCCGTTCAGCCGGACCTGCCCGGCATCGACGTCATGCTGCCCGGCAAGCGCGCGCAGCAGCAGCGCCTTGCCCGATCCTGCGGGACCGAGGACCACTGTCACGCGCCCCTGCTCGAATGCGGCATCGATACCGGCGACGGCGCGCCCTTCGGCATCGCTGAGGGCCAGATTGTCGATGCTGAATTTCATGGAACGATCCTGCGCACCCGCGGGTGACGCCATGATTACAGCCGGATGCCCGCATTTCGCAAGGAATCGACCGTAACCCCCGAAAAAATGCGCATTGTCTCGGTACTGTAACGCTCGGCTAAGTGCGCATTTACCAAGTGCCCTCTATCCGGCGGGCAATGTCTCTTGCCGATCCCCCTGCGCCCCGCGGCACCTGGCTCACCGAGCGCGAGCTCAATCCGCTATTGCTGACACTCACCGACACGATGTGGCGGGCGGCCGAGTTGTTCGGCAACGACCCCGAGCTACGCCTCGTCGCGATCGTCGACGAGAAGCAGCGCCCGCTCGGCGCGATCTTCGAGAAGGACGTGCGGCGGCTGCTGCTCAATCCCTTCGGCCACGCGCTGATGCGCAACCCCAGCTACGGCGCGGCGGTGTCGCGCTATGTCCGCGCCTGCCCCGTCGCCGAGATGACCGACGATCTCGGCCGGCTGATGGAGGCCTATCGCGCGTCGGGCGGTAGCGAGGGAATGATCCTCGTCCGCAACGGACGTGTGCAGGCGACGGTGAACAACCGCCGGCTCGTCCATCTTGCCGCCGAGCGCGAAGTCGCCACGGCGCGTGCGCAAGTGGAACGCGCCGCGCGGATCGAGGCGGCGAGCAAGCGCTTCGAGGCGCAGGTGGAAGCCCTGTCGCGCGACATGGGTTCGCTTTCGAGCGAGCTGGAACGCGGCGCACTGGCAACCGCGGACCGGGCCAGCGGCGTCGGCGACCGCGCGGTGGCAGTGGCGACCGCAGCCTCGCAGACCAGCGACAACATGGCCGAGATCGCCGCACGCGGCCGCGATCTGGCCGGTGCGCTGTCAAGCATCGCCCATAACACCAGCGACGCGCGCCAGGCCGCGGCGACGGTTTCGCAACTGGTCGAGACCGGTAGTGCCCGCACGCGCGACCTGCTCCATTCCGCCCAGTCGATCGATTCGGTGATCGGGCTGATCAGCGACATCGCCCGCCAGGTGAATCTGCTCGCGCTCAATGCCACGATCGAGGCTGCCCGCGCCGGCGAGGCCGGGCGCGGCTTCACTGTGGTCGCCAATGAAGTGAAGCAGCTTTCCACCCAGACCGGCATCGCCGCGAACAAGATCACCGCGCATGTCCGCGAGATTCGCGGCGGGATCGATGAGGTTGCCGCCGGACACAACCGGGTCGAGCAGGCGATCGGCGCGATGGCGACCCTGGCCGATGCCGTGGAGACCGCGGTAGCCCGGCAGGAGGAAGCCACAAGGACGATCGCCCGCAATGTCGACGAGGCGGTTCACGCCAGCACCGGCATCCAGCGCGACGTCGAGGCGATCGGCGGCACTTCGCTCGACGCCTCGCAGCAGGCGCGCGCGATGCGCGACGTCGCCGGCCGGCTGCACCATGGCGCCGACGCGCTGTCGGACCAGGTGCATGCGTTCCTGGCGGAGTTGCGCGTCGCCTAGCCGTTCGCGGTGACGATCTCCACGCGGACGGGCATCCACACCGCGCCGTCGCGGAAATGCGCCCGGCAGCTCTCGATCAACAATTCGCGCGCCCTCGCCCGCACTTCAGGCGGCGCGGTGCGCAGCGGCCCCGCCGCCATCGAGGACGAAACCAGCAGGAAATCCGCCGCCGCCTCGGGCGAGCCACCGGGCACGGGCAGCTCGCCATGCCATGCCCGGCTCGCCGCATCGCTGAAGCCGGCGGCATCGAGCAGCGCGGTCAGCTTGTTCGGATCGCCGTAGCGCACCGGGCTCGGCGCATCCGGATCGGCGGGCGGAACTTCGATCACCGCGGCGATCGCGGCGCGGATCTGCGCCATGAAGCCCACTTCCGCCGCGGGTCCCCAGACGGCGAAGGCAAGCTTGCCGCCCGGTGCCAGCCAGTGCCGCAGATTGGCAAAGGCCGCAGCGGGCTCATCGAAGAACATCACGCCGAATCGCGAGGCCAGCCGGTCGAACGGCTGCTCCGGCCTCCAGGTGGCGACGTTCGCCTCGACGAAGTGGGCGACATCGCCGGCACGCGCGGTGGCAGCTGCGACCAGGTCCGCGGAAATATCGAAGCCGGTGACTTCGCTGCCCGCGGGTGCCGCAGTGGCAATCGCACGAGTGGTGCCGCCGCCGCCACAGGCAAGCTCTGCGATGCGGTACGGAGCGTTAAGGGTCAGCGCCTCGACAAAGGGCGCATCGATCGGCGCGAGCATCGCCTCCATGCTCTCGAGCTGGTCGCGCCACTGGGTCCCGCGGTCGCCGGCCCAATCATATTCGGAGGGATTGTTCTGCATGGCCCCACCATGCGGCAATGCGCCGCTGGCCACCAGCGCGGATGCTAAACCCAAGTATGCTGCCACTCCCCGGCACCGGCTCCTAGAAATGCGGCCGGGAGATCGCACGCATGACCATCTTCACCCATGAAGGACAAGGCTGGGCCCGGGCACGCCGCGGCTCGCCCAGCATGTCCGTCGTCCTGCTTGGGCTCGCGGCGGACACGGTAATCGCCCTGCTCAAATTCGCCGCCGCGCGCGAGAGCGGCGCCACCGCGCTGTTCACCGAAGGTGTCCACAGCCTGCTCGACGTGCTGACCGAAATCATCCTGCTCTACGGACTGGCATCGGCCGGGCGGCCGGCGGATCGCAATTTCCAGCTCGGCTATGGTCGCGCAGCGTTCTTCTGGAACCTGATCGCGGCAATGCTCATCCTGGCGGTGGGCGCCGGCTTCGCCTTTCGCGAGGGCTGGCATCAATATCTGACGCCGCAGCCGCTCGGCCCCAGCACGACCAGCTTCGTCGTGCTGCTGCTGTCATTCCTGATCGACGGCACCTTCGCCTTCTTCACCTGCCGCAAGATCGTTCGCACCTCCAGCGACCACAGCCTCATCCAGTATCTGAAGCGGTCGCGCGACGGCGCGACGCTCACGGTGCTGTTCACCAGCGTCGCCTCGCTCGCGGGCATCGCAATCGCGGCACTGGGCATGTTCGTCAGCATCCGCTTCAATTTCCCGGCCGCCGACGGCGTCGCCTCGCTGGCCATCGCGCTAATGATGGCCGCCACCGCGCTGCTGCTGGCCAATGAAAGCCGCAGCCTGATCATCGGCACCTCGGCCACGCCCGAGAGCGAACGCAAGATTCTTGATATCGCGGCGATGATTCCGGAGGTCGCGAACGCCAACGGCCTGATCTCGGTGCGAATCGGCCCGGAACGGCTGCTGGTGTCGGTGAGCATCGCCTTTCGCCCCGAATGCCGGACGGCGGACATCGAGCGCGCGGTGATCGCCATCGACGAACAGGTGAAGCACGGCCTGCCGCAGGTCGCCTTGCTGCTGGTCAAGCCGCAGAGCCCCGAGCAGTTTCACGAGATCCAGACTCGCCGCGGCTGGTGAGCCCGAAACCGGCCGCCAGAATGCAAAAAACCCCGGAAGTCCTAAGACTTCCGGGGTTTCTATATGGTGGGCGCGGCAAGGATTGAACTTGCGACCCCTGCGATGTCAACACAGTGCTCTACCACTGAGCTACGCGCCCGTTGGCCTGTCGGCCGAAACGGGAAGCGGGCCTCTAGCGGGACTTTTCGAACCGCGCAAGCACCCTAATTCAATTAAATCCGGCATTCTCCGCCTGGAACAGCCGATCGACCTCCAGCACGAGGTCGCGCAGGTGGAACGGCTTGGACAAAACCTTGGCCTGCGGCACCTGCTTGCCGGCCTTGAGCGTCACCGCCGCGAAGCCGGTGATGAACATCACGCGCATGTCCGGCGCGATCTCGCTCGCCTTCTGGGCCAGCTCGATGCCATCCATTTCGGGCATCACGATATCGGTGAGCAGCAGGTCGAAACGCTCGGACTCGAGCAGCGGCATCGCCGCAGTCCCGCGATCGACGGCGCTGACCGCATAGCCCGAGCGCTCGAGCGCGCGGGTAAGGTATTCCCGCATCACGCGGTCATCCTCGGCCAGCAAAATTCGGATCATGTTTCCCCACTCGAAATCGACAGGGCTCTTCCTATACCGAAAGCCCTTAAGATTTTCCGCCTTAATCCTGTTACATGGCATTGCGGCCTGGGAAAGGCATGCATAGTCATGAGATCGTGACCGAAGCGACTTTCGTCCGCCATGGCCCCGCCGAGCCGCTGAGTCCGGTGATCCTGTCCGTCCCGCATGCCGGACGCGACTATCCCGAAGCGCTGCGCCAGGCGATCCGGGTGCCGCTGGCCGCGCTCCGCGGCCTCGAAGACCGGTATGCCGACGCAATCGCCGTTGCCGCACGGCGCGACGAGACGCTGTTCGTAGCCACCCGCGCCCGCGCCTGGATCGATCTCAATCGCGCCGAACGCGATCGCGACCCCCGGCTCGACGACGGTGCCTGGCCGCAGGGCGCGCCACTCTCCGCCAAGATCCGCTCGGGTCTTGGACTGGTGCCGCGCCGGGTGAGCAGCGCCGGCGACATCTGGCAGCGCCGGCTGAGCGCCGACGAGGTGCAGCAGCGCATCCATGCCGATCACCGTCCCTGGCATGCGGCGATCGCGGCCACGCTGGCGGCGGCGCGGGCCCGTTTCGGCGTGGCGGTGCTGCTCGACGTCCATTCGATGCCGTCGCTTGGCGACCCGCAGGTTGCGGCACGGCTGGTGCCCGGTGACCGATTCGGCAAATCGTCCGCCGCACGCTTCCTCGGGCGGATCGAGGGCGTGGCGCGCGCGCACGGCGTGCGGACCGCGGCCAACACGCCCTATTCGGGCGGGCACATCCTTGAGCGGCACGGCGATCCACGCCGCGGCGTCCACGCGATCCAGCTCGAGTTCGACCGCGCGCTCTATCTGGACTCGTCGCTGGATCAGCCCGGGCCGGGGCTGGACAAGGCAGTGCGGCTGCTGCGCGACATCATCGATGCAGTGACGGACGAAGCGCTGCCGGGCGCGATCGCGGCGGAGTAGCGCTATCTGGCCGACGATATGATATTGGCCAGTACCGGCTTTTCCTCGACCACCGCTGTCCGGCACCAGACGCCGATCAATCCCTTGGGCGGCGTCAGCCGTGAAAAGGCGCTTCACTGCCCGCCTCCGACAGCTTCCGCACGGAAGACATAAAAAAACCACCTCGTGGTTACCCACGAGGTGGCCAAGGTTCAGGGAGGAGACACGCCCGAGGGCGTGCCGTACAGCCTCACGAAAGGGGGGACATGAAGCCGTACAAGACCAAATATAATTGGCAGGCCGATTAGTTCAAGGGGCTGCGGGCGACCGTTCTTGCAGAAAGATCAACCGTTTCGGCGAGCCGCCTCCCGCATCGGAGCGGGCACAAAAAAGGCGGCCCCTGGCCGCCGGACAATCGGATCGTAGGAACGAGCGCGGCGACCACCCCGGGGGCGACCGCCGCGCTCGAATGCCGTCAGGCAGTCGGCTGCAGGAGCTGCGGCTCGGGCATCTTGCCCTGGCGCATCTGGCGACCGAAGATGTCGCGCATCAGCGCGAGCGAGAAGAGGTGCGCGTAGATGAGCGGCAGCATGCCGTTCTGCACGATCTTGCGGAGCTGGTCGCCGCGCAGCTCGTTCAGCTTGGCCTCGTCGACCATCATGAAACCGCGATAGACGAAGGGCTGCGCCGCGCCGTCCGGCTGGATGGTGACTTCACCGTCCATCAGCAGGCCCAGGTCCTTCAGCTCGCCCATGAACTGGGCGGTGCGGGCACCGGCCTGCTCGAACTGCTCGTTGAACTGCAGGATGTTCTTGGTCGTCTCGCTCGGCTCGCCGTTGACGAACAGCGGCTCGCCGTCCTCGAACGCACCGATCGTCTCCGAGCTCGGATCGAAGCAGAGCGACAGCTCGTCCGTATCCGGACGCAGGCGAGCCAGCAGGTACGGATAGCGGCGGATATAGGCCGGAACATAGAAGTTCGGGTCGTTGAGCGTGCCGTCGTCGTCGAAGAAGGTGTTGATGCCTTCGTTCAGGCCCATCAGCGCGAGCGGCACCGGCTCTTCGCCCTGCGAGAAGACGATCGGCAGGAAACGCTGAACCAGCGGGAATTCCTCCACGGTGACCGGCACCGCGTGCTGCTTGGCTAGGAACGGCGCCTTGTCGGCGGCGCGAATCTTGAAATCTGCATGCTGCTGGCTCGAAAGCGGCTGCAGGTCATTGTAAAACAGAGGCAGCGACTGCTGCGGCGCGGAAGCCATCCTAAATCTCCTGGGAACAAAATGCTGATGTCTGGAATCCCGGGGCGAGGGTCTATGGACTGTCCGCCTCCGGCGCAAGCGCTACGAGCTTGCCGGGATTGAGGATGCCTTTGGGATCAAGTGCCATTTTGATCGCTTTTAGTGCCGCGATGCGTGCCGGCGGGCTCAGCCGCACCAGTTCGTCGCGCTTCATCTGGCCGATCCCGTGCTCCGCCGAGATCGACCCGCCCGCGGCCACCACCATATCGTAGACAAAATGGCTCGCCTCGGGACCTGGCCCCGCATACCAGGTCTCCCGATCCATCCCTTTCGGCGCGCGCACGTGGAAATGGACGTTGCCGTCGCCCAGATGCCCGAAGCCGGTAGCCCTGGTGCCGGGAAAGCGGCGCTCCACCTCCGCCGCCGCCTCGACCATGAAGCGCGGCATGTCGTCGACCGGCACCGAGATGTCGTGCTGCATCGCCGGCCCCTGGGCGCGCTCGGCTTCCGAGATCGAATCGCGGATGTGCCAAAAGGCCTCGACCTGGGCTTCGCTCGCCGAGATCACCGCATCCTCGGCCAGCCCGCTCTCGAACGCCGGCGCCAACAGGCGCTCCAGCAGAACAGCGGGCGTCTCGGCGCCGGCTTTCGTCGCCACCGATTCGATCAGCACGTGCCAGGCATGTTCGCCGGCCAGCGGCGAACGGGTGCCGGGAATATGATCGAGCACATGGCGGAGGATCTCGCCCGGGATGATCTCGAAGCTCTCGATCGTATCGGTGCGCGCTTCCATCATGCGCAGGATCTTGAGCGCGTCTTCCGGGTTGGCGACGCCTGCCCAGGCGGCGGCGCGCTCGAGAATGGCCGGATAGAGCTGCAGCGTGGCGGCAGTGACGATGCCGATCGTCCCCTCCGCCCCGATCAGCAGCTGGGCGAGGTCATAGCCGCGATTGTCTTTCTTGAGCGGCGCCAGCCCCTCGTAGATCGAGCCATCGGGCAGGACTGCCTCCACGCCTGCGACGAGGTGACGCATATTTCCGAAACGCAGCACCTGGGTGCCGCCAGCGTTGGTGGAGACCAGCCCGCCGATCGTCGCGCTCCCTTTGGCGCCCAGTGTTAGCGGAAAGCGGCGCCCCTGTTCGAGCGCGGCCGCGTGTAAATTGGAAAGGATCACGCCCGCCTCGACTACCGCGACATCGCCCACCGGGTCGATCGAGCGAATCGCGTTCATCCGGCGCGTGGAAAGCAGCAGCGCCGAACCGTCTTCGGGCGGCGTCGCCCCGCCGACCATGCCGGTATTGCCGCCCTGGGGCACGATCTTCACCCCCAGCCTGTCGGCGAGCTTCAGGATCTCCGCCACTTCCGCGGTCGATCCGGGCGAAAGCAGCGCGGGCGCGCGACCATGGTAGCGGCCGCGCCAGTCCGATTCCCAGGGAGCGACCTCCCCTGCATCGGTGGTGACGGTCTTGGAGCCAAAACGCTCCAAAACGGTATCGACGAGCTGCTGCTGGGCTGGTGTCATGGCATTTTTGGGCTAGCACGCAGGCCCGCAGTTCATCCACTGTTCAAACCTCGGACGTACATAACCAACGCGAAATGCCGAATCCGTTCCTGGTCACCTCCAGCCTGCTGCTCCTCGCCGCCGCGCCCACCGCGGCGCCTGACGGCATGCCCGACTGGAAAGCGGTGTCCCTGACGCTTCAGCAGCAGCAACAGCAGGAACGCGTGACCATCCAGGTGCCGCGCGTCACCATCACGAGCAGCGCCACCATTGTGATACGCCGCGAGCTGCGCCTCATCGAGAAGAAGAGCAAGGACTGCCTGAAGGTCCAGGACATTTCCGGCTTCGCGGGCGTCAACACGCAGGAGAGCGTCGATCTGGTGCTGCGCGACGGGTCGCTGCTGCGTGCGAAGCTGGGCCGCAATTGCCCGGCGCTGGGCTTCTACAACGGCTTCTATGTGAAGACGAACAAGGACCAGAAGATCTGCGCCGGCCGCGACGCGATCCGCACCCGCGCCGGCCGATCCTGCGACATCGAAGCCTTCCGCACGCTGCAATTGGCGCGCTGAAAGCGAAATACAGGCGCTTACAGCCGCTCCAAACCGCTTCCTGGCACCTCAACGCTTGACTTTCCTCCGCAAATCCGCAAGCGCGTGAAGGCTTCGCGTGTGGGTCTGCCACGCCGATTTTCCGGAAAATTGCATGAGCTTTGCCGACCTCGGCCTTTCTGACGAACTTCTGCGCGCAGTGACTGACGCGGGCTATACCGAGCCCACGCCCATTCAGCGCCAGGCCATCCCCAGCGTGCTGATGGGCAAGGACCTCATCGGCATCGCCCAGACGGGCACGGGCAAGACCGCGGCCTTCGTGCTGCCGATGATCGACGTTCTCGGCGAAGGGCGCACCCGTGCGCTGATGCCGCGTTCGCTCATCCTCGAGCCGACGCGAGAGCTCGCAGCCCAGGTCGCCGAGAATTTCGAGAAGTACGGCACCCACCACAAGCTCTCCATGGCCCTGCTGATCGGCGGCGTGCAGATGGGCGACCAGGTAAAGGCGCTGGAAAAGGGCGTCGACGTCCTGATCGCCACGCCGGGCCGCCTGATGGACCTGTTCGGACGCGGCAAGATCCTGCTCACCGGCTGCAACCTGCTAGTGATCGACGAGGCGGACCGGATGCTCGACATGGGGTTCATCCCCGACATCGAGGAAATCTGCACCAAGCTGCCCAAGGATCGCCAGACCCTGCTCTTCTCGGCGACGATGCCGCCGGTGATCAAGAAGCTGGCGGACAAGTTCCTGAACGATCCCAAGCGGATCGAAGTCGCGCGCCCCGCCACCACCAACACCAACATCACCCAGCGCATCGTCGAGACCAGCTCGATGAAGAAGCGCGAGACGCTGCGCCAGCTGCTCGAGGCGGACGACGTCCAGACCGCGATCATCTTCTGCAACCGCAAGACCACGGTGCGCGAGCTCAACAAGAGCCTGCAGCGTCACCGCTTCCGTTCGGCCGAAATCCATGGCGACATGGAACAGCCGCAGCGTCTGGCGGAACTGGAGCGCTTCAAGAAGGGTGACGTGAACATCCTCGTCGCTTCGGACGTCGCGGCGCGCGGGCTCGACATCAAGGGCGTCAGCCACGTCTTCAACTTCGACGCGCCTTGGCATCCGGACGATTACGTCCACCGCATCGGCCGCACCGGCCGCGGCGGTGCCACCGGCACCGCCTATACGCTGGTCGCGCCGGACGATGCCGAGAACATCGCCAATATCGAGAAGCTCACCGGCCACAAGATCGAACGGGTACGCCTGAAGAACCCGGCGCCTGCCGCCGAGGACGATGACGTGCGCGAGGAAGCGCCGCGCGGCCGCAAGCGCAAGGCCGACGAAGAGAAGAAGCCGGCACGTGGCAAGAAGGCCGAACCGAAGCGCGAGGAATCGCGCCGCGACGAGCCCCGCCGCGAAGAACCGCGTCGCGAGGAATTCCGCCGCGAGAGCCGTGACGAGCAGCCGCGCCGCGATCGTGGCCGCGACCGCCGCCGCGACGAGCGCGACGATGGTCCGGACGATGGCTGGAACGGCCCGATCCCGGACTTCCTGAACTACACGCTCGCCGCCGAATGATCCGCCCCGCCGGGCTGCTGCTCGCGCTCGCCGCGCTGGCACTGCCCGGCGCGGCCTCCGCCCAGTCGGTCGCCGCACCCCGGCTCAAGGCGCGCACGCTCGCCCAGCTGCCGCTTCCCCTGCCCGCACCTTATGATTCCGCGCGCGATGCCGCGAAGGACGTGGACGCGGCGCTCGCCCGGGCGAAGAAGTCCGGCAAGCCGCTGCTCGTCGATTTCGGTGCCAACTGGTGCGTCGATTGCCGCGTGCTCGCCGGCGTGCTTGAACTGCCCGAGATGCGTGCCTGGGTCGCCAGCCATTTCGAGCTGGTCCAGGTCGATATCGGCGCATTCGATCGCAATCTCGACCTGCCGCGCCGCTTCGGCGCCACATCGCTGGAGGCCGTGCCCGCGATCCTCGTGATCGATCCGCGCACCCGCCGCCTGCGCAATCGCGACGACATCCTCGGCCTCGGCGACGCACGCCTCCTGCAACCGCAGCAAATGGCCGACTGGCTGGCCCGCTGGACGCGGTGATCGAGTACGTCCCGATCGTCGAGAGTCCGTGCACCGGCCTCTGCACGATGGACGGCGCCACCGGCTGGTGCCTGGGCTGCGGCCGCACCCTCGACGAGATCGCCCGCTGGGGCACCACGAAACAGGCCGATCGCAACGCCGTGATGGCCGAACTGCCGGCGCGGATGGAGATGCTGGAGGGCTAGGGTCCAAGGCGAGTCGGCATTCGAATGCACACCATCGTCCGGGTTCGCCCCGCCGTCCCGCGCTTACCCCGCCATCTCGCGCACCCCGTCATCCCCGCCTTGACGGGGATCCAGAGCCAGGAGCCGGGGAACTACGAGCTCGCACCGCCCCTCCGGCATGTACACGCCGGATTTCGTCGCTCATCCCGAATTACCCGTCATCCCCGCCTTGGCGGGAATGACGGGGAAGGCAGCGAGCATCCGCTTCTAGTGGGAAGCGGGAAGCCGAAAGGCTGAATGTCGACACGACCTAAGCTTCCACGCCGCTCGCCACGCCCTGCCTCTGGTTGCTACCGGCACATTGGCCGGCAAGCAGCAACACCACCAGCACGAGCGCCAGGCTCAGCGGCCAGCGCACAAAGCCGACATCGCGCCTCCGGGCCAGTCGCTTTCCGAAGAACACTCCCAGCGCGATCACGCCGCCATATACCAACAGATACCCGATCACGGCCCCGGCCAGACGGCCGGAATCATAAGCTGCTGAGTGGTCCACTCCGCCCTCCCCATTTTCCGTCAGTATGCGAACGCATGCCCCGGCGCGCTGTGGCGCACGCCGGGAGCGATACTCAAGCCGGCGCCTTGGCCGATTCCAGTTCGGCCGCCAGCGCATCGTCCTTCGCCGAAGCGCGCTGATAGGCTTCGCGGCTGCTCAACCGGGCGAAATAGTCGAGAAAGGCATCCCGCTTGGGCAGCGTGCCGAACATCGTGCCCCAGCCGACCGCCGAGCCGACATAGATGTCCGCCGCGGTGAAGCGGTCGCCGGCGATGTACGGATGTGCGGAGACCGCCTTCTCCAGCACGTCCACGGCCAGTTCGTAATTGCCATAGCCGAACATGCGGCCCTGATCGGCCGACGGTTCGAACTTCGCGAAATTGTTGGTCACCGCCTGCTCGACCGGGCCGGCCGCGAAGAACAGCCAACGATAATAGTCGGCGCGCTCATCCGTATTCGGCGCGAGCCCGGCCTCGGGAAATGCCTCGGCCAGATAGGCGCAGATCGCCGCGCATTCGGTGACGACCCGGCCGTTATGGACGATCGCCGGCACCTTCCCCATCGGATTGATGCCAAGATAGTCCCCGCCCTTCATCGTCGTGCCATACTCGACGACCTGCGTCTCATAGACCGCCCCCGCTTCCTCCAATGCCCAGCGGGCGATCCGCCCGCGCGACTGGGGATGGGTGTAGAAGATCAGTTCGTTTGCCATGGCCTGCCTCCGAATCGTCGGAACATAAAGTGAACTCGACAATCTAAGCCGTCAAGTTCCCCTGTCGTCATCCCCGCGAAAGCCGGGATTTCAGGCAAAGGCGCGGGAAAGGAGCCGCGCGAGATCCCGACTTTCGCCGGGGGGACGGAGGCGCTTCAGAGCGTCTTGAAGGTCGCCAGCAGCCGGTCCCAGGCGCGATTGGCTTCGGCCGCGTTATAGACCTGGCTGTCCGGCGGGCACCAGCCGTGCATCGTGCCCTTATAGACTTCGATCTCGGCCGGCTGCTTGCTTGCGGCGAAGGCGACCTTGAGCTTGTCCTTGTCGCCCGGCGCCCGCGCATCGTCATTCTCGGCGATCGCGACCAGCCAGCGCGCCTTCATCTGCGGCACCAGCGCGATCAGGCCGTCGGCCGCCATTCCGCCGCCATGGAAGGTCGCGCCGCCATGGACCCGGGCTGGCTCCGCTGCCGCCGTGTACATGACCATCGGGCCGCCCATGCAATAGCCGGTGCTGCCGATGCCGCGCTTCTTGTCGACTTCCTTCTGGCCATCGACCCAGGCGACAAACGCCCTGGCGTCGCGCGTGGTGGCATCGGGCGTGAGCAGCGCCCGCCATGGCCCGACCTTGGCCTTGAGCGCGTCGTCGAAACCCTGCCCTTCGGTGACGAAAGGGGTCTTGGTCGAGCGGTAGAACTGGTTCACGGTCAGCACCGCATAGCCCGACTGGGCGAGGCGATCCGCCATCTGGCGGAAGGCGGGGCGCAGGCCGAAAATGTCGGGCCACACGATCACCGCCGGATACTTGCCGCTGGTCGGCGCGACGAAATAGGCGTCACAGCTGCCGTCCGGCGTGACGATGGTGACGTCGCGGCCCTTGATCTCCGCGGCATTGGCCGGAACCGGCAGCAGCGCGACCACGCCCACTGCAGCAGCCCCCGCACCGAACTCGCGCCGGGTCATCAGCAACTGCGCATTGTCGGCGGCGGTCAGGTCGTCACACATGGGATCCCTCCAGGCTGCGCGCCCGGCCGTCCCGAGTCGCGAGCGCGAGGCTACACGCCCCGCTCCGCCCCGTCATGCCGGGGCTCGACTTCCCGCCCCCGCACCTGCCATCCTTCTTCCAAAGGAGGCTGCGCATGGATCTGGAAGCTTATTTCGCGCGCACCGGCCAGGCGCGGCCGCACAGGCCGGATCGCGCGACGCTGGCCGCGCTGATGCGGGCCCATCTCGCCACCTTCCCCTTCGAGAATCTCGACGTGCAGCTCGGCAGCCCCGTCTCGATGGATCGCCAGGCGATCTTCGACAAGCTGGTGACCCGCCGGCGCGGCGGCTGGTGCTTCGAACAAAACGGCCTGTTCGGCAGCGTGCTCGAAGCGCTCGGCTATATGGTGCAGCGTCTTTCGGCAGGCGTGATGCGGCATGAGAAAGGCGAGACGTCGCTCGGCAATCATCTCGCTCTGCTGGTGCAGCTGGAAGACCGGCCCTGGCTGGTCGATGTCGGCTTCGGCGGCAGCCAGACCGCACCCCTGCCCTTCAGGCCCGGCGAAGTCAGCGCGGCGCAGTCGGCGCCCTACGCGGTGGCGCTGCGCGAGGTCGACGGATGGTGGCGGTTCGAGGAGCGCCATGGCGGAGGCGACCCGTTCAGCTATGATTTCCTCGATACGCCCGCCGACGAAGCGCTATTCGCCCGGCGCTGCGCCGAGTTGCAGAGCGATCCGGAATCGGTCTTCGTCCAGAACCTGATCGTCCAGCAGCGCCGCGGCGACAGCCATAGCATCCTGCGGGGCCGCGTGCTGGTCACGCGCAGCCCCGCTGGCGAGACGCGCGAGCTGCTCCAGAACGCAGAAGCGCTGGTCGAGCGGCTCGACCAGCGCTTCGATTTGCAGGTGCCGGAAGCGGCGCGCCTATGGGACGCGATCTGCGCCCGGCACGCCGCCCTGTTTCCCGACGCTTAGTTGTTGCTGCTGGTGCGGAACAGCGTCTCGGCCGTGTGCTCGACCGGTGCGGCCGGGACGTCGGCGTCATGCCCTTCGGCTTCGCGCGCCGCAGCCAGGCGCTCGGCGCGGAGCTGCTCGATCAGCGCCTCACGGTCGCCCTCGAGGCGGGTGTCGGTCGGCGCCTCGATGCCGGCAGCCTTGGCGGCCTTGGCGACAAGCGCATCGAGCTCGCGCTGCGAGGTGAGGCCCAGCGTCACCGGGTCCTTCGGCACGATGTTGGCGATGTTCCAGTGGCTGCGATCGCGAATCGCGGCGATGGTGGTACGGGTGGTGCCGATCAGCTTGCCGATCGCGCCGTCCGAGATCTCCGGATGGTTGCGCAGGATCCAGGCGATGCCGTCCGGCTTGTCCTGGCGCTTCGAGACCGGCGTGTAGCGCGGGCCCTTGGTGCGACGGACCTGCTCGGGCCCCTTGAGCATCTTCAGGACATAGTTCGGGTTGGCCTGACCCTTCTCGATCTCGTCCATCGTCAGCTCGTGCGCGCGGACCGGATCGCGGCCGGTGAGCTTGGTCGCGGCGGTATCGTCAGCGATCGCCTGGACCTCGAGGATGTGCAGGCCACAGAACTCGGCGATCTGGTCGAACGAGAGCGACGTGTTGTCGACCAGCCAGGAAGCGGTCGCGTGGGGCATCAGCGGCTGGGCCACTTACAGTCTCCAGAAATAGAAAGGGCCGCCCTTCACGGGCGGCCTGTAACGGACCGGACTTATCGCCATACGGCACGAAGAGCAAGAAAAAGGGCGCAAGGTCGGGCCCGGGTGGCCGATAATTGCCGTCATTTCGGCGAAACCCGGATGACGTCGCCCCTAAGCCGCCGCCCGCTCCCCGTGCATCGGGTGCAGCGCGTTGAGGAACTGGCGCGCGCTGGCTTCCCAGGTGAAAGTCTTGCCATAGGCCGCGCAGGCCGCGCGGTCCCGGGTCAGCGCCTCGCCGATCGCCTTGGTCAGGTCCGCATCCGTCGCGCCGGTTTCGGGCGTCAGCACATCGATCGGCCCGGTGACCGGATAGCCGGCGACGGGCACGCCGCAAGCCAGCGCCTCGATCATCACCAGTCCGAACGTGTCGGTCTTGCTGGGGAAGACGAACACATCGGCGGCCGCATAGGCGGAGCCGAGTTCCGGCCCGAACATCGGCCCGAGGAACTTCGCCTCCGGAAACCGCGCCTCAAGCGAGGCGCGCGCCGGGCCATCGCCCACCACCACCTTGGTGCCCGGATGGCTCGACTTCAGGAAGGCCTCGATATTCTTCTCGACCGCGACGCGGCCGACATAGAGCTGCACCGGCCCTTCCAGATCCTGCATCGCCGGGTGCGGCGCGATGCCCGGGTGGAAATTGGCGAGATCCACGCCGCGGCCCCAATGTTTCACATGGCTGAGGCCGTGATCGGTCAGCGACTGGCGGATCGAGGGGGTGGAGGCAAGGATCGCCTGGCTCGGCGCGTGGAACCACTTGATGTAACGCCAAATCCACTCGGCCGGCACGCCCGAGCGCGCCGAGACATAGTCGGGGAACTGGGTGTGATAGGCCGTGGTGAACGGCATGTCGTGGCGGATGCACCAGCGCCGCGCGGCGACGCAGAGCGGCCCCTCGGTCGCCAGATGGATCGCCGTGGGGTTGAACGCCTCCAGCATCGCGCCGACGCTGGCGACCCGGGCCAGCGCCAGCCGGATCTCCGGATAGGTCGGGCACGGCAGCGAATAGAAGAGATCGGGCGAGATCACCTGCACCAGGTGACCCTGCTTCTCGAGCACCTTGCGCACCGATTGCAGGGTGCGCACGACTCCGTTCACCTGGGGCTCCCAGGCGTCAGTAACAATGGCTATCCGCACGGGTCCGACCTCCGTTGCCGTCACGCAGCCGCCAGTCTGACCCCGGACGCTGCTTCGCTTTCGCGCTTCGCCATCTCTTCGGCCCAATGGAGAATTTCCATCGTACCGTCGTAGTGCTCAACGAGCGCGGTGCAACCCTCCACCCAATCGCCATCGTTGTAATAGGCGATGCCTTCGATGTCGCGCATCTCGGCTGTGTGGATATGTCCGGCGATCACGCCGTCGACACCCCGCGCACCGGCTTCGTGCGCGACGATCTCTTCGAACTTCGAGATGAACTCGACTGCGTTCTTCACCTTGGCCTTGGCGTATTTGCTCAGCGACCAATAGGGCATGTCGAGCCAGCGGCGCACGCGGTTCACCAGCCGGTTGAGGCCCATCATCATTTCATAGGCGGCGTCGCCCAGATGCGCGAGCCAGCGGTGCGACATGGTGATCGCGTCGAACTCGTCGCCGTGCAGCACGAGCAGGCGGCGGCCATCGGCGGTCGTGTGGATCGCCTGGCGGCGGATATGCACGCCGCCGAAGTTCAACCCCGAGAACTGACGGAACATCTCGTCGTGATTGCCCGGGATGTAGACGATCTCGGTGCCGCGCTTGGCGCGCTTGAGGAATCGCCAGACGATGTCGTTGTGCGAGTCCGGCCAGTAGAAGCGCTTCTTCAGCGCCCAGCCGTCGAGGATGTCGCCAACCAGGTACATCAGGTCGCAATCGACATGGTCGAGAAAGTCGATCAGCATCTCGGCATTGCAGCCGCGCGTCCCGAGATGGACGTCGGAAATCCAGACCGTGCGATAGCGCTTGCGCTCGGTGACAGCCTTTTCGGGAATCGACGGAGTCGATGCGTGGAAGTCCGAAAGATGCTGCGCGTCGAACGGAAGCCTCGTGATCGTGGCCATTTCTGAAGCCCTGCAAATGCCCTTGCCTGGCCCGGCTTAATGGCAACGGATTATTACAAATCGAATCGTTTCGACTTCATCCGCATGTCACACAACTCTGCATAATGGGTAGCTCACGCCCGCCGAATCAGCCGGTTATCGGAATGTGCCGCGGATGCGCGGCGACCCGGTCCAGCCAGCCTCGCACCGCGGGATAGGGCTGCAGGCTGAACCCGCCTTCCTCCGCGACATGCGTATAGGCGTAGAGCGCAATGTCGGCGAGCGTCAGCCGGTCGATCACGAACCAGTCGCGCTTCTCGAGATGCTCGTCCATCAGCGCCAGCGCCGCCTCACCCGCAGCCTGCTTGGCCGGCAGATTGGCGCGCTGAACCTCGCCCAATTGGTCCAATCCGATCCATTTCGCCCAGAATCGCAGCGTCGCGACATTGGGCTCGTGATTATATTGCTCCCAGAACAGCCAGCGCAGCATGTCCGCCCGCTCGAACCGGTCGTGCGGGATCAGGTCGCTGCCATCGGCGAGATAGAAGCAGGCCGCATTGCTCTCGGGCAGGAAATCCTCTCCCACCTGCAGCGTCGGGATCCGGCCATTGGCGTTGACCTGCGCCAGGAATTCCGGCGTCCGCGTCTCGCCCTGCATGATGTCGTATTCGCGCCGCTCCAGCCGCAGCCCCAGATGCGCGGCGGTCAGCCGAATCTTGTAGCAATTGCCAGAGGCGGCATATTCGTGAAGCACCAGCGCAGCCATCATTCCCTCCCGGATAGACCCGCCTCTATTCGGGCGGCAGCGCCGCCAGGGTCAAACAAATAGCGCGGATCGATTCATAAGCGGGCCTGATCGCCGCCGGCACAATACGCCTACGCATTGGCCCTTAGCCCGCCACCGCCCTCTATAAGCAGGAAGGGAATAACGGAGACCCGCGTGCACGACCTCGACGTCCTCCATCAGGAACATCGCGAATTGCTTCGGCTGACCGAGGCGGTGATGGAGGCGGCCGGAGCGATCGAGCCCAGCTTCGACAAGATCGCGGCGGCACGCCATGCCCTCGGCCAGGCCGGCAGCCGGCACGTCACCAACAAGCTGACCATCGTCACCCGAACGCTGCAGGCCAGCGCCGACCCGAAGCACCGCGCACTCGGCCGCCGCTTCACCGACGAGCTGGTCGCGCTGCGCCAGAGTGCCAGCGAGCATTACGGCATGTGGACCATGGCACGCGTCAGGGAAGACCCGCGCGAATTCCGCATGGCGGTGCGCAGTCAGTATCGCGCGCTCAGGATGCGCCTGCTCTGGGAAGAGGCCGAAGTGTTTCCCGTGGTCGAGCAGTTGCTCGCCGCCGCCATGCCTGGCGTGCCGGGGCGCGTTGCCGGAATCAGATGATCCCGTTCTCCGCCCGCCATCGCACGGTGCGGCGGTGCCACAGCCAGATCGCCAGCCCCAGTCCGGCGACGAACAGCCAGCCCCAGAGATGCGACCACCAGGGGATCATGCCCGTCGCCCGCATGTCGCGGCCATTGGCCTTGTCGAGCGCTGCAAAGCCCTGCTCGTTGAGCGGCGCCGCTACCACGCCCCAGTCCGAGCTGAAGTACAGCACATGGCCATATTCGGCGGCATACCAGAAGGGCATGCCGAGAAAGGTCGTCTCGCGCACTGAATAGCCGAGTTTGGGTGCGCTCATATTGGCATAGGAAGGCACGTCAGCCCCCATCCCATATTGGGCGCGCTTGATCGCGAGATATTGCGCCACCTTGCTGGGAACGCGCTCGATATGGACGCCGTAAGCGTCGATCCCCGCGATCATGTCGCCGAGCTCCGGCGGCACCTTGACGGCCGCAAGCTCGTCGACCGTCGGCCGGCTCGCCGCCACCCAATAGCGGTCGGACAGCAGCAGCGCCGCGAGCAACACGATCGCCAATGCTCCCGCGACCAGCGAGAATGCCCATTCCTTCCGAACAAATGCCATAGCGCCCTCCCCCAAGGTGCCTGCGTTCAAATACGCGCTTCACTCCACTTCGTGATGCTTCCCCGCACTCCACTTCGTCATCCCCGCGCAGGCGGGGATGACGATGGTGACAGTCAGTTCCCCGAACGCGCCTTGCGACCACCCGCCGGCGCGCCCGGCTTGTCGTCATCCTCCTCGGACGCCGCCACGATGCTCTTCGTACCGAGGTCGGCCGCCCCCGCGACCAGCCCGTCGAGCGTGCCGCCGTCAAAGCCTAGCTCGCGCATCAGCCCGTCGATCACCGGCGCCTGCGCGCGGTAGCGCAAGGCAGCCGCCACCGCCGAATTGGCGAGGTTGCGATCGCCTTCGCCGCCGTCATTGGCGACACCGCCGCCGGCGCCCCCGCGCCCGGTGATGCCGTCGACCTGCACGATCTTGATCGAATCGATTGCCTCGAGCGGCTTGGACGCTTCGCGGATCACTTCCGGCAGTACCTTGAGCAGCGCCAGCTTGGTCTGCAGCGACATGGTCTCGGACGAGAGCAGGTTCGCCGCCTCGTTGATTGCGCGCTGGCCCGCGGCCTCCACTTCGAAGCGCACCCGGTCGGCCTCGGCCTTGAGCTTGGCGGCTTCCGCCTCGCCCTCAGCCTGGAGCCGCGCGGCCTCGGCGCGGTCGGACGCAGCCTGCTTCTCGGCATCGGCCTGCACCTTGATGCCGATCGCCGCACGCTCTGCCTCACGCGCAGCATCGATCAGCTCGATCCGCTTCTGGCGCTCGGCGACCTCCGCCTCGCGCGCGGTGCCGACGCGTTCCTCGGCAACCACCGCCTCGGCACGCGCCTTGTCCGCCTCGGCCCGGGCCTGGCTCTCCTCGCGGCTCTTGTTCTGCACTGCGATCTGCTGCTCCTGGCGGGCGAGCTCGAGCGCCTGTTGCTGCGCGATCTTGGCCTGCTGCACCGCGCGATCCGCCTCGATCTGCTGGCTGTCGACCAGCTTTTTGGCCTCGATCTTCGCCTGATCGGCTTCCTGCTGGCGGAGCGCCTGCTCACGCGCGACTTCGGCTGCCTGCACGGCGCGGCGCATCTCGACTTCGCGCTCCTGCTCAAGCCGGGCGAACTCATTGTCGCGGCTGATCAGGAAGGACTGACGGGCGGCTTCGAGATTCTTGGTCTCGATCTGCACGCGGGTGTCCTGCTCGATGTCGTTGCGGGCCTTCTTGCGCAGCTCGATCTGCTCGGTGAGCTTGGTCAGACCCTCGGCGTCGAACGCGTTGTTGGCGTTGAAATGCTCGATCGAGGTCTGGTCGAGGCCGGTCAGCGACACCGATTCCAGCTCCAGGCCGTTCATCGCCAGATCGACCGACGAAACCTGCTGCACCTTCTGGACGAAGTCGGCGCGCTGCTCGTGGAGCTGCGCCATCGTCATGCCGGCGGCGACCGAGCGCAGCGCGTCGACGAACTTGCCCTCGACCAGTTCCTTGAGCGCATCGGGGTTCATCGTGCGCATGCCGAGCGTCTGCGCGGCGATCGCAATCGCCTGGGCATCGGGGCGGACGCGGACGTAGAACTCTGCCTTCACGTCGATGCGCAGGCGATCGAGCGTGATCAGCGCGTCCATGTTCTTGCGCTCCACCGCGAGGCGGACCGTGTTCATGTTCACCGGCATCGTCTCATGGAACACCGGCAGCACCAGCGCGCCGCCGTTGATCACCACCTTCTCGCCGCCGAAACCGGTGCGGACGAAGCCGATCTCCTTCGAGGCGCGCTTGTAGAGGCGGGCCAGCGTGAGGCCGAGGATCAGCAGCGCGAACAGCGCGATGCCGGCATAGATCAGGTACGGGATCATCGAAGTGGCTCCTGCGGGCACGATCGCGTTCATGGGGTCACCCATCCAGACGTGGTAAGTGGAAATCACCGCGCGAGATCGCGCGGAAGCACTCGCCTTCGCGGCGGACGAGCAGCACGCGCTCGCCTTCCTCGAAGACCTGGCCGGCATTGTCGGGCTCGACCATGATGTAATGGACCTGGCCGTGATGGTCCTCGGCGCGGGCGCGGGCCGGTGAACCGGCACTGGCGCGACCGGTGACGATCTGCGCGCCGGTGCCTACCAGCACGTCGAGCGGCACGGCGGTGGTGAAATCGCGCGGCAGGATCGGCGCCAGCACGCGCGCGGCAAGGCCGGTGAGCGGCAGGGCCGCCACGCCGACCAACGGCACCGCCGCAACCGTCGACAGCGGCCCGCCGGTCCAGTCGCGCAGCAGCTGCTGCAGCGCCAGTCCGCCGATCCCGAAGATCGCCAGGAAGATCACGATCAGCATCAACAGCGGCAGCCGCCCGACGCCGAGCCAGGAAAGAAAATCGAAGTGAAAATCGCCTTCGACGTGAAGATCCGAATCAACATCGTGGCCGAAGCCGATCACCTGCACGAGGCCGATGAGCAGCATCAGCAATACCGCGACGACGAACGCGAAATTCCCCTCCGCGAGAAGAAACGCAAGCACCCTGGATCCCCCGATTCGAGGGGGAATGCTAAATGCTCGTCCAACGTTCCACTAGCGAAATCGGTAGCGTTTCAGTTGCCCGGCCCGTTCGTCTCACGCGATGGTGAGCACGATCTTGCCGACATGATCGCCCGACTCCATCCGGGCATGCGCGCTCGCCGAGTCGGCCAGCGGGAAGGTCGCATCGATCACCGGCCTGAGCCTGCCCTCGGCCACGAACGGCCACACGATGCGGTGGATCTCGTCCGCGAGCAGGCTCTTGAACTCCACCGAGCGCGGGCGGAGCGTCGAGCCGGTCAGCACCAGCCGCTTGCGCATGATCTCGAAGATCGGGATCGTCGCCTGCATCCCGCCCTGCACTGCGATCGAGACGTGCCGACCGTCCTCGGCCAGGCACTGGAGGTTGCGCGGCACATAATCGCCGCCCACCATGTCGAGCACGATGTTCACGCCCTTGCCGCCAGTGATCTCGCGCACGCGGGCGACGAAATCATCGGTCTTGTAGTTGATCGCGAAGTCCGCACCGATCCGCTTTGCAGCTTCGCACTTCTCGTCCGTTCCGGCGGTGACGATGATCGTCAGACCGAACAGATTGGCGAGATGGATCGCCATCGTGCCGATGCCGCTGGTGCCGCCATGGACCAGGATCCACTCGCCTTCCATCGCATAGGCGCGATCGAACACGTTGCTCCAGACGGTGAACAGCGTCTCGGGAATCGCCGCGGCCTCGACCATCGAGATCGCCGGAGGGACCGGCAGGCACTGGCCATGCGGCGCGACCGCATATTCGGCATAGGCGCCGCCCGCGATCAGCGCGCAGACCGGCTGGCCGAGCATCTCGCGCGGCGCGCCCTCGCCCACCGCGACGACCTTGCCGGCGATCTCCATGCCGAGAATCGAGGGCGCCCCCGGTGGTGGCGGATATTGCCCCTTTCGCTGCATCACCTCGGGCCGGTTAACGCCGGCCGCGGCAACCTTAACCAGCACCTCGCCCGGCCCCGGCTGGGGCACGGGGCGCGATACCGGCACCAGCACTTCGGGCCCGCCGGGCGCCTCGGGATCGACCGCCAGCATCGTTTCCGGGAGTGCCATTACCATGTCGCTTTCGAACCCAGGAGAAACCCGGGGCCTTATTGACATCGGCCCTGCCAGGGTCAACGCTGCCTCGCATGGACGCCGACGAAAATCTTCCGCGTCGCAAGGACGACCTCGTCGCCCAGCTCGGACGCCAGGACCTCGATCCCTTTTCGGTTGAGGAACTTACCGAACGCATTGCGATGCTAGAGGCCGAGATAGATCGGACTCGAACCAAAATTTCACGTGCTCTTAACCACCGCGCGAGCGCAGACGCTCTATTTAAGAAATGAGCGTGACGGCACCGGAGATGGGGCGAAACGCCATTCTGTTCCGGTGCGGGGCCGCTGCGCTTGATGCGGGGCCCATGTCTCCCGACATAGGGGGAGACAGGGGCCGCGTATCCTTTTCGGCCCACAGGAGTTGTAGCTGAATGCCTAGTTTCGCCTCCGCTCTGGAATCGACCCTTCACAAGGCTCTGGAGGCTGCGTCCTCCCGCCGCCACGAATATGCCACGCTGGAGCACCTGCTGCTCGCGCTCGTCGATGACGAGCACGCCAGCAAGGTGATGAGCGCGTGCGGCGTCGATCTGGGCGAACTCAAAAATACCGTCGCGCACTATCTCGACACCGAGCTCGAGGCGCTGAAGGTCGATCAGGCGACCGATCCGTCGCCGACCAGCGGCTTCCAGCGCGTCGTGCAGCGCGCCATCCTCCACGTCCAGTCCTCGGGCCGCGACGAAGTCACGGGCGCCAATGTGCTCGTGGCGCTGTTCAGCGAGCGCGAGAGCTATGCCGTCTATTTCCTGCAGCAGCAGGACATGAGCCGCCTCGATGCCGTGAGCTATATCTCGCACGGCGTCGGCAAGGGCAGCACCGGCGCCACCGAATCGACCACGCCCAAGGGCGCCGCCGAAGAGGACAAGGCCGCCAAGCAGGAGCCCAAGTCGGGCAAGGGCGAAAGCGCGCTCAAGCAGTTCACTGTCGATCTCAACGAAAAGGCCAAGGCCGGCAAGGTCGATCCGCTGATCGGCCGTGCGGCCGAAGTCGATCGCACGATCCAGATCCTGTGCCGCCGTTCGAAGAACAACCCGCTCTATGTGGGCGATCCGGGCGTGGGCAAGACGGCGATCGCCGAGGGCCTGGCCCGCAAGATCGTCGAGGGCGAAGTGCCCGACGTGCTCAAGGAAGCGGTGATCTACTCGCTCGACATGGGCGCGCTGCTTGCCGGCACCCGCTATCGCGGTGACTTTGAGGAGCGCCTGAAGCAGGTCGTCACCGAGCTCGAGAAGCTGCCGCACGCGGTCCTCTTCATCGACGAGATCCACACCGTGATCGGTGCCGGTGCGACCAGCGGCGGCGCGATGGACGCGTCGAACCTGCTCAAGCCCGCGCTGTCGGGCGGCGCGATCCGCTGCATCGGCTCGACCACCTACAAGGAGTTCCGCAACCACTTCGAGAAGGACCGGGCGCTGCTCCGTCGCTTCCAGAAGATCGACGTGAACGAGCCGACGGTCGAGGACACGATCAAGATCATCACCGGCCTGCGCACCGCGTTCGAGGAGCACCACCACCTCAAATACACGCCCGATGCGATCAAGTCGGCGGTGGAACTGAGCGCGCGCTACATCAACGACCGCAAGCTGCCGGACAAGGCGATCGACGTGATCGACGAGGCCGGCGCGATGCAGATGCTGGTGCCGCCGTCGAAGCGGAAGAAGACGATCACGGTCAAGGAGATCGAGGCGGTCATCGCGACCATGGCCCGAATCCCCCCGAAGAGCGTCTCGACCGACGACACCAAGACGCTGGCCAACCTCGAGACCGACCTGAAGCGGGTCGTGTTCGGGCAGGACAAGGCGATCGAGGTGCTGTCCTCGGCGATCAAGCTCAGCCGTGCGGGTCTGCGCGATCCGGACAAGCCGATCGGCAATTATCTGTTCTCGGGCCCGACCGGCGTCGGCAAGACCGAGGTGGCGAAGCAGCTTTCCGAGCTGCTCGGCATCCCGCTCCAGCGCTTCGACATGTCCGAATATATGGAGCGCCACTCGGTCAGCCGTCTGATCGGCGCCCCTCCGGGCTATGTCGGCTATGATCAGGGCGGCCTGCTCACCGACGCAGTCGACCAGCAGCCCCACTCGGTGCTCCTGCTCGACGAGATCGAGAAGGCGCATCCGGACCTGTTCAACATCCTCCTGCAGGTGATGGACAACGGCAAGCTGACCGACCACCACGGCAAGACGGTCGATTTCCGCAACGTGATCCTGATCATGACCACGAATGCGGGCGCGTCGGACATGACGCGCGAATCGATCGGCTTCGGCGAGATCAGCCGCGACGACGTTCAGGAAGAGGCCGTGAAGAAGCTCTTCACGCCGGAATTCCGCAACCGTCTCGATGCGATCGTTCCGTTCGATTACCTGCCGACCGCGGTGGTCAGCCGGGTGGTGGACAAGTTCATCCTCCAGCTCGAACTGCAGCTGGCGGATCGCGGCGTCCACATCCAGCTCGACGAGGCGGCCAAGGCCTGGCTCACCGAGAAGGGCTATGACAAACTCTATGGCGCACGTCCGATGGGTCGCCTGATCCAGGAGAAGATCAAGCAGCCGCTCGCCGAGGAGCTGCTGTTCGGCAAGCTCGTCCATGGCGGCGAGGTCAATGTGAAGCTGAAGGACGGCGCGCTGAACTTCCAGATCACGCCGGCCGCGCCCAAGCCGAAAAAGGGCAAGAAGACGGAAGCCGCCAAGGCCTCCAAATAAGGCGCATCAGCCCTGAACAAAATGCGGGCCGGGAGGAAACTCCCGGCCCTTTTCGTTTCGGCCGCAGCCGATGTGCGGCCGCCCGATCAGGGATCGCACCATCCGTCCCATTTCTGCACGCCCGTGCATAAGTAGCTGAGGCAGCACATAAAGACGTTAAGGTACTTATGTATCTTTACGGGTTGTTCGTCATGTTCGGGCTAAGGCCGAGGCATGTTGGTGTTGCGCTTCCTGCGGCTGTCCGTTCTGATCGGCGTGTTCATCGCGCTGCTGGGCACCGCCATGCCTGCCCGCGCGCAGGCGGATGGCGCGCTCGGCGTCTGCGTGCTGCGCGATACCGGCGGGATGAACCCGGCCGAGCTGCTCCGCCATCCGGAGCGTTTCGACTGCACGAGCCGGCAGTACAAGCTTGGCTCGGGCGACTTCTGGGCGATCAGCCGGCCGATCGACGCGCTGTCGACCGAAGAGCGGCCGCTGCGAATCAACTTCGCCAGCCTGTGGCAGCAACAGCTCTCGGCCTGGCTGGTCTATGCCGATGGCCATATCCACACCTATCGCACTGACGCGAGGGGCATCACCCCGCTCATCCAGCTCGGCGCGATGGCAGCGCTGCCGGTTCCGCCCTCGGACGCCCGGCTGACGCGCGTGCTCTGGCACGTCAAGGGCGCGGAGAATGTCCGCGGCGTGTTGCTCGGCGCCGAGCTCAGCGATGCCGGACGCAACGCTACCACCAACCTCGCCATGGCTGCGATCTATGCCTGTTTCGGGGGCATGTGCCTGGCGCTGATCGTCTATAATTTCGCGCTGTGGTGCGCGATGCGCTACAGTTTCCAGCTCCATTACTGCGCGCTGCTGGCCATGCTGATCGGCTATGCGCTTTCCTCTTCCGGCGCGATGGCCTGGCTCTGGCCGGAAATCGCCAACAACGATCGGCTGCGCTGCAACTATCTGTTCCTCGGCCTGGCCGGTGGCTGCGCCGCAATGTTCACCCGCAGCTTCTTCGAGATACGACGCGCCAAGCTGATCGATCTCTACACCCGGGTGATCGCGATGGCGGTGCCGCTGTCCGGGATCACGGTGTTCCTGTTCGGCGCGCTCAATCTGCGCCTCACCGACACCTTCTACTCTCTGACCATCCTCGGCCTTGTCTCGATCGTGGTGCCCACCCTGTGGCAGGCCTGGGTGCAGCGCTCGCACTTCCTGTGGCTGTTCTCCGTAGCCTGGAGCGCGCCGATCGTGCTGGCGATCATGCGGATCATGGCCAATCTCCATCTGCTGCCGTGGAGTTTCTGGCTCGACAATTCGACTATCGTCTCGATGATGTTCGAAGCGCTCGTCTCCGCGCTCGCCGTCGCCTATCGCATCAAGTTCCTCCGCGACGAGCGCGACGAGGCGATCACCCGCGAAGTGCTCGCCCGCCGGCTGGCCGATACCGATCCGCTCACCGGCCTGCTCAATCGCCGCGCATTCCTCGATCAGGCGCTGGGTCGCCCCGGCCCGCAGCAGCTGCTCATCGTCGACATCGACCATTTCAAGCGGGTCAACGAAACGCTCGGCCATGACGGCGGCGACGAGGTGCTTCGCCTGTTCGCCCGCACGCTGCGCACGGCCGCGAGCCAGGATGCGCTGGTGGCGCGGCTGGGCGGCGAGGAGTTCGCACTGCTCGCCCATGCCGGCACGCCGATCGAGCCCGAGCATCTGCTCAACAAGCTCCGCCAGACCCGCATGCCCTTCGATCTCAAGGTCACGGCGAGCATCGGCACCTGCACCGGCCCGCTCGCCGACGACCGCAACTGGAAGGCCCTGTATCGCTGCGCCGACCTTGCGTTGTTCGAGGCAAAATCGGCAGGCCGCGACCGGGCCCGGGTACGCCGCGAAGCCGCCTGATTCGCTTGCCCGTTCGCGCGGGCAGGCCTATGACGTGCGCCATGCCGGGCCGAGCCAGGAAGATCGCCTTCGGGGCACTTGCAGTTCTTTCACTGCTCCTGCTCGCGTCGCCCGAACGCCGCGCCGACATCGCCATCCACCTCCACCGCGTGGACGATGTTTCGCCGCAACGCATCGAAGCCGCCGTCAACATCGGAATCGTCGCCATTTCGGTGCTCGTCACCTGGAGCAAACGGCTTACGACTTGACCCCCGAAAAGGCTTGCTTACACCTGTGTCAATGACTGACCCCGAACAGATCTGGCGTACCGCGTATAATCATCCCGGCGCCTGGGACACACAGTTCCCACCCCAGTCCATGGTCGATCTGTTCGAGGCGAGTGCCCGCGCACACCCCCAGGCGCCCTTGCTCGATTTCATGGGCCGGCATTACAGTTATGGCGAGACGCTCGACGGCGTAAACCGCGTCGCCTGCGGGCTGAAGGCCCTGGGCTACGGCCCGGGCGACCGGATCGGGCTCTTCCTGCCCAACGTGCCGCATTATGTCGCCGCCTATTACGGCATCCTCAAGCTCGGCGCGACGGTGGTGAACTTCTCGCCGCTCTACACGGTCGACGAACTCAGCCATCAGGTCGCCGATTCGGGCACCCGGCTGCTCTTCACCATCTCGGCCTCGGCCCTGCTGCCGACAGCGCTCCAGGTGCTGGAGCACAGCACGCTCGAGCGGCTGGTCGTCGGGTCGGTCGCGGGTGCGCTGCCCCCGGCCAAGTCGTTCTTCTACCGGCTGTTCAAGAGCGCCGAAGTGGCCGAGCGCCCGCAGGACGAGCGGATCATCGCCTTTTCGAAGCTGATCGCCAACAGCGGCGTCTGCGACGCGCCGAAGATCGATCCCGAAAAGGACGTGGCGCTGATCCAGTATACCGGCGGCACCACCGGCACGCCCAAGGGTGCGGTACTCACCCATCAGAACCTGTCGGCCAATGCCCGCCAGGTCGCACAGCTCGATCCCGAAGTGGCGACGGCGAAGGACAAGGTGCTGGGCGTCCTCCCCTTCTTCCATGTCTTCGCCAATACCTGCGTGCTCAACCGCACCGTGGTGACCGGCGGCGAGATCGTCATGCTGCCGCGCTTCAACGCCAAGCAGGCGCTGGCCGAGCTGCGCCGTACCCAGCCGCGCGCACTGCCGGGCGTGCCGACCATGTACCAGGCGCTGCTCGATGCACCCGGCATGAAGCCTTCGGACTTCGCCTCGCTGCGCTATTGCATCTCGGGCGGCGCTCCCCTTCCCGCCCAGCTTAAGGAAGAGTGGGAGAAGATCACCGGCGCCCGCGTGATCGAGGGCTATGGCCTGTCCGAGAGCTCGGGCGTGGTTTCCACCAATCCCTATGTCGGCCTCAACAAGCCCGGCACCATCGGCCAGCCGATCGCGGGCACGCGCGTCAAGCTGGTCGACAAGGAAGACCCGACCCGTCCGCCCGCCGAGGGCGAACCCGGCGAGATCGTCGTCCACGGCCCGCAGATCATGCAGGGCTATTGGAACCGCCCGGATGCCGATGCCGATGTGTTCGTCACCGTCGACGGCGAGCCGCACTGGCTGCGCACCGGCGATGTCGGCCTGATCGACGAGGACGGCTATATCCGGATCGTCGACCGGCTGAAGGACATGATCGCGGTCGGCGGGTTCAAGGTGTTCCCGAGCCAGATCGAGGCGGTGCTCTATCAGCATCCTGCCGTGAAGGAGGCGCTCGTGATCGGCCTGCCCGACGCCTATCATGGCGAGCTGCCGCATGCCTATGTCACGCTCGACGAAGGCGCGCAGGTCAGCGGACCCGAAATCTGTGCCTGGCTCAACGGCAAGCTCGGCAAGCATGAGCGCGTCGCCGAAGTGGTGGTCCGCGAGAGCCTGCCCAAGACGATGATCGGCAAGCTCAGCCGCAAGGACCTGATCAAGGAAGTTATGGCGGAGCGGCAGGGATGAAGGTGCTGCTGGCCGCGCTGGCGCTAGCCCTCCCGGCCGCCGCGCCCGAGCAGCAGATCGACGTCGCGCTCTCCAATTTCAAGTTCACCCCGTCGACGATCGCGCTGGTCCATGGCCAGCCCTATGTGCTCCACCTGACCAGCAGCGGCGGGCACAGCTTCGCGGCGAAGGACTTCTTCGCGGCAGCCACGATGTCGCCGGCGGACCGGGCGAAGCTGCACGACGGCAAGATCGAGCTGACCAGCGAGACGGCGGTCGACATCCACTTCACCGCGCCCAGGGCGGGCACCTATGCGATCAAATGCACCCACCTGCTCCATGCGAGCTTCGGGATGACCGGCAAGTTCGTGGTGAGCTAATTCCTCCCCCAGCTTGCTGGGGGAGGATTCTCGAAGCCTCAATCCCCCGCCACTACATCCTTGCCGAACATCACCGCCTTCAGGTTCATGAACTCGTGCAGCCCCCAGGGACCGAGTTCACGGCCATGGCCTGACAGTTTCACGCCGCCGAACGGCGCTTCCGGCGTCGACGCGAGCAGCGAGTTGACCGCGGTCATCCCCGCCTCGATATCGCGGGCGAAGCGCTCGATCTCGGCCTCGTCCTGCGTCCACACCGACGAGCCGAGGCCATAGGGCACGTCATTGGCCAGCGCGATCGCGGCATCGATGTCGGCAACCTTGTAGACCGCCGCCACGGGTCCGAAGATCTCCTCCTTCGCCACGTCGCTTTCCGGATCCATGTCGGTCAGCACGCCCGGCGACATCCAGGCGCCGTCGCGCTCGATCTTCTCCGCCCCGAACCGCAAGGTCGCGCCCTCAGCCACGGCACGCTCGACCTGTTCCAGCACCGTATCGCGCTGGGCAACGCTGGAAAGCGGGCCCATGCCCGTGCCGCCAGCCATCGGATCGCCGACCTTCAGCGCCTTCATGCCGGCCTCGAACTTGTCGAGGAACGCGTCGTACACATCGGCATGGACGATCATCCGCTTGGCGCAGATGCAGCTCTGCCCGGCATTCTGGGTGCGTGCCGTCACCGCGGTCTTCGCCGCCAGATCGAGATCGGCCGAGGGCATCACGATCAGCGGATCCGACCCACCCAGCTCCAGCACCACCTTCTTGAGCGCACGCCCGGCCGCCTGCGCCACCTGCATGCCGGCACCCTCGCTGCCGGTCAGCGTCACCGCGACCACGCGCTTGTCGGCAATGATCGCGGCGACCTTGTCCGACTTGATCGGAAGGTTCTGGAACAGCCCGTCGGGCGCGCCGGCCGCGCTCATCATCTGCTGGATCAGCGCTGCGCAGCCCTGCACGTTCGAGGCGTGCTTCAACAGCCCGACATTGCCGGCCATGATCGTCGGCGCGAGGAAGCGCACCACCTGCCAATAGGGGAAGTTCCACGGCATCACCGCCAGCACCGGCCCCATCGGCAGCCAGCGCGCCACGGCATGGCCGCCGCCCGGCGTCTGCGCGGTCGTCGGCTCCAGATAACCGGGGCCCGCCTTGGCATAATGGCGGAAGCCGCTGACGCACTTCTCGACCTCGGCGATCGCACTCGCCAGCGTCTTGCCCATCTCCCGGGTCGCCGTCTCGGCGAGGTGCTGCTTGTTCGCTTCCCAGGCGTCCGCGACCTTCGTCAGCAACTCGGTCCGCTTCTCCAGCGGCGAATCGCGCCATGAGCGGAACGCCGCCTCCGCCGTTGCCAGCGCGGTCTCGATCGCGTCCGCATCCAGCTCCGGATAGGTTTCGATGGTCTCTCCGGTGGCGGGATTGATGCTGGTGAACATGGCGCGTTTCTCCTTCAGCCGAGGTAACGCGGAGCTAGGATCGAGGATGCGTGGTTGCAATCATACCGAGGCAGGTTGCCATCCACCCCCGCCCCGTCGCATAGCAAAATCATGGCAGAAGAAGCGGACGTCACCGCGCTCTCGTTCGAGGAAGCGCTGAAGGAACTGGAGCGTATCGTTGCGCGTCTCGAGAGCGGCGAAGCGCAGCTCCAGGAAGCGATCGATCTCTATGAGCGCGGCGATCGCCTGCGCCGGCAATGCGCCGCGCGGCTCGATGCCGCCCAGGCGCGGATCGAGGCGATCCGTACCGATGCCGAGGGCCGCGCCGCCGGCACCGTTCCCTTCAACGCCGGCTGACCCGGCAGTGGCGCACGCCTCCCTCGCGCTCCAGGCGGCGCTCACCCAGGTCTCGGCGGAGATGGACCGCCAGTTCGACCTGCTGCTCACCGTGCCCGATGATCCGCGCAAGGGATTGTACGAGGCGATGCGCCACGCCGCGATCGGCGGCGGCAAGCGGCTGCGCCCCTTGCTCGTCTCGGCAACGGCACAGCTCTTCGGCGTCGACCGGACGTGCATCGCCCGCACCGCGCTCGCGCTCGAATGCATCCATGTCTATTCGCTGATCCACGACGATCTGCCGGCGATGGACGATGACGACATGCGCCGCGGCAAGCCGACGGTGCACAAGGCGTTTGACGAAGCGACCGCGATCCTGGCGGGCGACTGCCTCCATGCGCTCGCCTTCGAAGTGATCGCAGACGAGAACACGCATCCCGATCCGTTCGTGCGGATCGAGCTGTCAGGCACGCTCGCCCTCGCCGCCGGCCCGGCCGGCATGGCGGGCGGGCAGATGATGGACCTGGAAGCCGAGAAGGCGAGCTTCGACCTCGCCACCGTCACCCGGCTGCAGGCGATGAAGACCGGCGCGCTGATCAGCTGCGCGGTGGAGAGCGGCGCGATCCTCGGTCGTGTGCCGATCGAGGGCCGCACCGGCCTGCGGGGCTATGCCCGCGACGTCGGCCTCGCCTTCCAGATCGCCGACGACATCCTGGATGCCGAAGGCGACGAGGCAGTGGTCGGCAAGAAGCTTCAGAAGGATGGCGAGGCGGGCAAGGAAACCTTCCTCTCGCTGCTCGGCCTCGACCGCGCCCGGGAACAGGCGCGGATGCTCGTCGATCAGGCGATCGCGCATCTCAAGCCCTATGGCACCGAAGCCGACCTGCTGCGCGACATCGCCCGCTACACGCTGGAGCGCGACCGCTAGGACGCGTCCGTCACCGGCACCATTCCGTCATCCCGGCGAAAACCGGGAGGACGGCGGAGCTGCAACGCGGGATTACTCGCTCAACCCATAACCGTGCCGCCGCCCGATCAACTAGCCCCGCTCCACCCGCCGCACCCGGAACGCCGTCGGATTGCCGCCCTCGCGCACGATCGTGCCGCTCGCGACATGCGACTTGCCCTCGCTCAGCCCGTCCAGCGCCGCACTACCCTCAGCCACCGGCAGCATCACGCCATGAAACCCGGCGGGCCGCGCATACCACTGCCCGCCGATGTGCAGCAGCGTCGCCTGAGTCTCATCCACGATCGGCGCCGGCAGTCGCTCCTTCTCCTGCGCCACCGCGGGCAGGTCGTTGGCCGGTGCCGCGACCTGCCGCGCCTCCTCATAGGCGATGAACCCGCCCCCGCTGCGCACTCGCTTCGGCGCCTCGAACAGCTGGTCGATCCGCTCGGCCTGCAGGTTCTCGATATAGATGATCGTGTTGTTGTCGCCCCGCACATAGAGCTTGGCGTGCGAGGCCTGTTTCCGCACGATCGGTCCAGCGAGCGAGACGAGGAAGGTCCGCACCGACGCGGAGATCTGTCCGACGCTGCCACCACTGGCGTTCATCACCGTCTCCAGTGCCACCGCCACCGTCTGCAGGAAGCCGCCGAACAGCGCGCGCTGGTCGTACAGGTCGAGCAGGGTCTTGCCGAGGTCGAACCAGGCATGGAGGCTGGCGATCTCCACCCGGACGATCTCGAGCCCATAGCGGTTCTGGCCGGAGCGCGTTTCCTGGGCAAAGGCATTGGCCAGCCGCTCGATCGCGGTGCCCGAAGTCCGCGCATCGGCCGCATCATAATAGCCGATCTCGAGCACCAGCACCGCGTTGTCGCGAACCTCTTCAGCCATGCCTCTCCCTTTCGCGGCGGAAGCTGGCCGAAACCCTGTCCCGCCGCAAGCGCGCGTCCGGCCTTGACTTGGCTTCGCACCCGCAGCACGTCCGGGGCATCTGCGATGAGGCTCAATCCATGACCACCCGCACCGGCGTTTACCCCGGCACCTTCGATCCCGTCACGCTTGGCCATATGGACATCATTCGCCGCGGCGCGAAGCTGGTCGACCGTCTGGTGATCGGAGTCACCACCAACCCTTCCAAGAACCCGATGTTCAGCGTCGAGGAACGGATGGAGATGGTGAAGCGCGAAGTCGAGGGGATCGCCGGCGAGATCCATGTCGTCAGCTTCGATTCGCTGCTGATGGATTTCGCCGAGCGCGAAGGCGCCAACATGATCGTCCGCGGCCTGCGGGCCGTCGCCGATTTCGAATATGAGTATCAGATGGCCGGCATGAACCAGCAGCTGAACGACCGGATCGAGACGGTCTTCCTGATGGCCGACGTCTCGCTGCAGCCGATCGCCAGCCGGCTGGTCAAGGAGATCGCGCTCTATGGCGGCGACATCCGCAAGTTCGTCTCGCCGGCCGTCAATGAGGAGATGGTGGCACGCATCGCGACGATCGGTCGCAAAGGGAGTGGTTGAGCCCGCACTATTGGGCTAGAGCGGCCTGTCGAGAGTGGGTTTGGAGTGGGGAAGTTAATGCGTTTCGTTGCCGCGCTGGCCGCTTCGGCCTTGATGATGTTTGCCACTCCGGCCTTTGCCCAGGGCAAGGCCCCCAAGCCCGCCGCTGAGCCGCTCAAGGGCGTGAGCGCCGAGGATGTGAACAGCATCCTGCCCGCCGTCGTCCCCGCCGATCCGGCCGAGACCTGGGTGCTCGACCTGTCGACCGGTGGCCGCGTGCTGATCCGCCTGCGCCCCGATGCCGCTCCCAAGATGGTCGAGCGCATCAAGACGCTCACCCGCCGCCATTTCTATGACGGCCTGACCTTCCACCGCGTCGTCGACGCGCCCTACAACATGGCGCAGGGCGGCGACCCCAAGGGCGACGGCACCGGCGATTCGGACCTGCCCAACGTGCCGTCCGAGTTCAGCAACCTGCCGCACGTACGCGGCACCGTCGCCGCCGCCCGTCGTGGCGCGCCGGAAAACGCCACGGCCGAGCAGAAGACCGAGGCGGAGAACAGCGCGAACAGCCAGTTCTACATCATGATGGCGCCGAAGCTGGCCTTCGACCACGACTATACC
>PJUL01000288.1_pt1 | contig 40043 bp, 25 predicted proteins | sample 1512221 | NCBI WGS metagenome assembly PJUL01 (sample SAMN08177667, study PRJNA422409) | Feces metagenome, whole genome shotgun sequencing project.
CATGGTGACCATTTGCGAACTGGCGCGCTGCTCGCGGTGGTTACGCGTCATCGACTGGATCACGAACATAGCCAGCATTGCATATGCGAAGACGATAAAACCGGTCATCAACCCACCCCGAAACCCCGGCGGACTTTACGGGACGAGGGTTAATGCTTCAATGCCGGAGGCCTCCGGTTTACCGCAGTGCAGCAAGGCTTGGTCGCCCGCGAAACGACCGGTTTTCTGGGGGTTCTAGAGTGTGACGCCACGCTTCCAGATCGCGATTTCGCGTTCACCATTGCGTTCGGCGGCGGTTTCCTTGCCCGATGCGATCGCGGCGATCGTATCGAGCAGCGCGTCGGCGGCGCTCTCCATGCCGTCCTCGAGTACCTGGCCGGCGTCGAAGTCGATCCAGCCCGGCTTGCGGGTGGCGAGGTCGTGGTTCGAGGCGATCTTGATCGTCGGCACCGGGAAGCCGAGCGGCGTGCCGCGGCCGGTGGTGAACAGGATCGCAGTCGCCCCCGCCGCGGCAAGCGCGGTGGAGGAGACGGCGTCATTGCCCGGCGCCTCGAGCAGGGTCAGCCCCTTGCGGCGAACCTGCCCGCCATAGGGGATCACATCGGTGACGATCGCATGGCCGGCCTTCTGGACCGCGCCCAGCGACTTCTCCTCGAGCGTGGTGATGCCGCCGGCGATGTTGCCGGGTGAGGGGTTCTCGGAAACCGGCTCGCCGTGGCGGGTGAAGTAGGCCTTGAAGTCGTTCACTAGGTGGACGATCCCGTCGAACACCGCCTCGTCGCTGGCGCGGGCCATCAGAAGCTGCTCGGCGCCGAAGATCTCGGGGATTTCGGTGAGGATCGCGGTACCGCCGGCACCGGTCACCGCATCGGCCATGCGACCGACCAGCGGATTGGCGGTGAGGCCCGAAAAACCGTCCGACCCGCCGCACTTCACGCCCAGCACCAGTTCAGAGAGCGGCGCGGGGGTGCGCTCGGCCCAGGCACCGGCAACGAGTTCCTCGACCAGCGCCAGGCCTTCCTCGATCTCGTCGCTGGCCATCTGCGCGCCGAGGGTGCGCAGGTTGGGGTGATCGATACCTTCGAGCATCCCCTTGATCTGGTTGTTCTCGCAGCCGAGCCCGACGATCAGCACGCCGCCGGCATTGGGATGGTTGGCGAGCGCGGTCAGGATCGCGCGCGTGCCCTGTAGGTCGTCGCCGAGCTGCGAGCAGCCGAACGGATGCGGGAAGGCGTGAACCCCGTCGATCTTGCCCGCGTGCTGCACGGCGGCGCGCTCGGCGATCTTTTGCGCGGTGCGCGCGACGCAGCCAACGGTGGGGATCACCCAGATTTCGTTGCGCGTGCCGACCCGGCCATTGGCACGGCGATATCCGAGAAAGCCGGGGCCGTCGAAACCGGCATCTTCTTGCGCGAAGGGGGCGAAGGCATAGTCGCCGCTGCCCTTGAGCGCGGTCGAGACATTATGCGTGTGGACATGCTCGCCGGGCGCGATGTCGCGGGTGGCGACGCCGATCGGGAAGCCGAACTTGAGCACCGGCTCGCCCGCTGCGATCGGCTTGACCGCGACCTTGTGTCCCTTGGCGACCGGCTCCGAAAGCGTCACACCCAGCGCTTGCTCGCCGGCTTCGAGGTCACGCAGCGCGGTCGCGGTGCTGTCATTGGGGGCAATGCGAAAAAGGGCGAGAGTCATGTGCGCCGATATAGGTCCGCGCCGGGCGCATGGAAACCGGTTTCCATTGCGGGCGGAAAGGGGCGGGCATTGCGATTTGCGCATCGTCCCAGTCCGCCTCCCGCAAACCGGGCCTCCCGAATGGAGGTTCTTCTGCGATCCCGCGGGCATTCATGCCCTTCCGGGATCTTGGCCAGCGCTCCGCCACCTAGCGCTGATACTTGTCCTTCTTGCGCTTGCCGAACAGCATGCCGCGTTCCAGCCGCTGGCACAGCGCGGTGTAATAGGCCTGGAGGAAGACCCGGTCGTCGCCGCCATCCTCGGCCATGCCCAGCCGCTCGCGGATCGTGCGGGCGACTACGATCATCGAATATTCGTCGTCGCGTCGCAGCACTTCCTCGAGCTTCTGCAGCTCGAACTCGCCATAGACGCTGAGCTGCGCGTCGCTGAAGCTGTAGCGTGCCTCCTCGGGCGCGGTGCGTGCGGCGACGCTGTTGTTCAGCGTGCGGCGCGGCTGGCGCACCACCCAGGTGCCGGCAATCAGGTCGCCGACCCGGAGCCGATCGCGGTTGAAGAAGGGAAAGAACGCGAAGATGCCGGTCCACAGCAGGCCGAACAGGCCGGTGGCGAAGGTGACCATGCCTTGCGAGCTCTGATAAGCAAGGAACGAGAGCGGCAGGAACAGCTCCAGCTCGCGCATTGCGTTGCGCGCGACGACCTGATGCCCGCGCAGCCGCGATCCGTCGCGTGCCACCACCCGCATCTTCATCAGCCGCTTGCCTGGCGTGGCTGCGCGGGGACCCAGCTCGAACGCCGCGAAATAGCCGTTGCGCAGCGCGAAGAAGCCGAGCAGCCAGATCATCAGCAGTGCCTGGATCAGCGCCAGGCCGGTGCCCGCGAAAATGAACAGCAATGCGATGGTGAACAACACCAGCGTCAGCACGATCACCATCAGGTCGACGACGAACGCGCCGGCGCGCTCGCCCACGGTGGCGATGTCGAGCTTCAGGTCGACGCCCTCGGGCGTGACGAAGCTGCGGCGGTTCCTGTCCATGTCACGCCCCTGGCCGGGCGCCGCGCGTGCCTCAGCCATCCAGATCCTCGTTGCGTACAGGCATGACGTAGAAATAGAGCAGCCAGCCGAAGAGCGCGGTGCCGCCGATCGCCACGCGGATAATATCGGAAGTGATCACCTGCCGCCCGACGCCTTCGAGCAGTCCGGCGACGGCGAGCATCAGCACCACGCCGATCATCGCAAAGGCTGCGGTGCGCCCGGCCTCCGCCGTGGCGGCGGTGCGCGACAGCCTGCCGGGAAAGGCGACTGCCATGCCGATGCGGATGCCTGCCGCCCCGGCGATGGCGATGGCGAACAGCTCGGTCGTGCCGTGGATAGCCAGCCAGGCGGATAGCGGCAGCGCGAGTCCCTTCGAGGCGAATACCGTGAGGAAGGCGCCGAGGATGCAGCCATTGTAGACCAGCAGCAGCAAGGTCGGCACGCCAAAGGCGAAACCGAGCGCGAAGCACATCAGCGAGATCTGGGCGTTGTGGGTGAAGAGATAGGTCGCGAAGGCACCCAGCATGCCGCCACCGCCGCCGTCATACAGCCCCTGGCGCAATTCCGCTGCGCTCGACTGCGGGCCGCGGCCACCGGCCAGCCCCTCCGGCACGATCGAATGGTACCAGCTCGGATCGCTGGCGACGAGGCAATAGGCGGCCACCGCGCCAAGCAGCATGGCCAGCACTGCGATCAGCGTCTCACGCGCGATCGCCCGCATCGCCAGCGGCCATCCCGAGCCGAAGAACGCGGCAATGCGGCGCCAGAGCGGCGGCTGCACGCCGTACAGGACGAAATAGGCACGTGCGCACAGCGCCTCGAGATAGGCGACCAGATCTGCGTCGAGCGAAGTCTCGCGCGCCACCGACAGGGAGGAGAGAGCGGCACGGTAAAGCACCGGGAGCTCGAACAGATCCTCGTCCGAAAGCGTATGGGCACGGCCGCGCTCGATCTCGAGGATCCGTTGCTCCAGCTCCAACCAGTCGACCGTGCGCGCCTCGCGGAAACGGGCGCTGGCGAACTGGGTCGATGCGGCACTGCTCACAGCAGGTTCCTCCGCTTGAAATCGAGATATTGGCGGACGAGCGCCGGGCCTACCTGGTCGTGGCGCGCCTCCAGCACATGGATGCCAGCATGGCGCAGCCGAGCGGCTACGATCCGGCGCTCGCGCAGCATCGATGCGGCGATCACCGCGCGCGACACGTCGTCGATCGCGACCGGCTCGGCCCCGGCGAGATCCTCCAGCTCGTCATCGGCGAGGATCACGAACAGTACGAGGTGTCCGCGCAACAGGTTGGTGGCGGCGCGGATCATCAGCTCGGCACCGGTGGGATCAGTGAACTCGGTGAAGATCACCACCAGCGAGCGGCGGGTAAGGTCGCCGGCCAGGGTAGCGAGGGCGAGCGTATAGTTGGTCTCGACGGTGCTGTAGTCGAGCTGGCCGGCCAGTCGCTGCATCAGCGGAAAGGCCCGGGTGCCCGAGACTGCGCCCGAGGCGACGCGCGGCTGCGAATCGAAGCCGAACAGCGCCACCCGGTCGCCCAGCTTGAGCGCCGCATAGGCGCCGAGCAGGGCCGCGGTGATCGCGCGATCGACGCGGGGCAGGCCGTCGATCGGCTCGCACATCACCCGGCCGGTATCGATCGCGAAGACGATCTGGTTGTTGCGCTCGATCCGGTTTTCGCGGGCGAGCAGCTTCAGGTGGCGGGCGCTGTGGTTCCAGTCGATCGTTCGGCGCTCCATGCCGGATTTCCATTCGGCGAGGGATTCGAACTCATTGCCTTCGCCGCGATCCACCCGGGCCATTTCGCCCATCTGCGCGTCGCGCAGCAGCAGGTGCGCGGAATCGCGCACCGGGCGGATGTCAGGCGTGATGACCACGGTGCGATCGAGCGTCTCGGCGCGCTGGCGCCAGATCATGCCGAACGGGCCGGTCCAGCGGCTCCAGAGTGCCACGACCTTGTCGGTGCCGCGACGGACAGGGAGGAAGGCGATCTCCGCATGGTTCTCAGTGCGGTTGAGGCGGATCCGCCCCTGGGCGCGCGGAGTCAGCTTGGGGCCGGTTTCAACGGCCAGTTCGAGCCCGTCGACCGGCCGGTTGGTCACCGTCACTTCGACGATCAGCGGCGCGCCGATCTCGATCGAACCCGGACAGCTGACCTTGAGTACCGGCGCGCGCGGAGCCAGCGCCGCATCGATCGCGGCGAAGGCGAGGATCATCGGCACCCAGGCCAGCCCGGCAAACCAGAGCTGCGGCGCGAACACGCCGACGAGCAGCGCCAGCGGCGCCCCCGCGGCCATCAACAACACACAGCGGATGCTGGGTCGGATCAACGCGGTGCCTCGACCTGCTCGATCAGGCCGGCGATGATCGCGTCGGCGGAGCGCCCGTCGATCTCGGCGGCGGGAGACAGGATCACGCGGTGGCGCAGCGCTGCCGGTGCAAGCTTCTTCACATCGTCGGGCAGCACGAAGTCACGGCCGTCGAGCGCGGCATGGGCACGCGCCGCCGCGGCGAGAGTCGCTGCCGCACGGGGGCTGGCGCCGATCTGCAGGTCGCCCGTCGCGCGCGTTGCGCGGACCAGGCGGACGACATAGTCGACGACTTCATCGGCCAGCCGGGCGCCAGCGACAGCGTCCGCGGCAGCGCTGATCGTCGCATGATCGGCGACCCGGGTGATGCCCCATTCCTCGGGACGCGGCATGCCGAAGCGGGCGCCCTGCTGGGCAACGATCTTCCGCTCCTGCTCCAGATCGGGATAGCCGACCTCGAACTTGAACAGGAAGCGATCGAGCTGCGCCTCTGGCAGGGGATAGACGCCCTGGCTCTCGATGGGGTTCTGGGTGGCGACCACCATGAACCGGTCGGAGAGCTTGTGGTCGATCCCGTCGATCGTGACGGTGCGCTCCTGCATCGCCTCCAGCAGCGCCGCCTGCGTCTTGGGCGGGGTGCGGTTGATCTCGTCGGCGAGCAACAGCTCGGTGAAAATCGGGCCGCGGGTGAGGGTGAACTGGCTCGTCTGGAAATTGAACAGGTTCGAGCCGAGGATATCGCCCGGCAGCAGGTCCGGCGTGAACTGGATGCGGCCATAGTCGAGCCCGGCGGCGCGGGCGAAACACTGGGCCAGGAAGGTCTTGGCGGTGCCCGGCGGTCCCTCGAGCAGGATATGGCCCGAGGCGAACAGCGCGACGAGCATCAGCTCCACCGCCTCGTCAAGCCCGACCACGGCCTTTCCCACTTCGGCGCGGATCGTGTCGCCCAGCGCCTTCACTTCCTCAATGTTCACGCGTGACGGTCCTTTTCCATTGGTAGAGGGCGCGGGCGGCATCGAGCAGCGCGCGCGTGTCCTGGGCTTCGCCGGCGCGACTGGCCATGGCGGTGAAGGGTTCCCCGGTCTTGTCGAGCCGGTCGAGATAGCGGTCGAGCGCTTCGGGGGGCAGGTTGGCCGGCGCGCCGGTGGCGCTGGCGGCGGTCTCGCGGATCAGCACGGCATAGCGATCGCCGGTGCGGTGGCGGCGCCGGGCGAGGCGAAGCAGCGCCGCGCCATTCTCGGCGATCGCGCGCTTGCCGAAGGCCACGCCGCGCAGATCGGGCAGGGCAGGGCCGAACCGCAATATCGCGTGCCAGCCGGCAAGCAGCGCGGCGATGATCAGGCACAGGGTCAGTGGCAGGAATGGCGCCTCGAAGGCGAGCTTGAGCAGGTTGGGGTTGGCTGAGAAGCCATGCAGGGTGAGGTCGAAGGCGACGTTTCGCTGGCCGTCGTCGAACCAGTCGAGCACTTCCATCGCCCGTTCGGCGCCGGCAAGCGTCTTGAGACCCTGGTTGTCGAGCAGATCCGGGTCGGCGACGATCAGCGTCGGCTGCGATTTCATGGTCACCACCAGGGGCTGGCCGTTGGCATCGTTGATGATCGGTTCGAGACCGGTGCCGGTGATGGTGCGCAGCCCGTCGGGAGAGTCCGATATCCTCACGTCGGTAATGCCGGCGATACCAGCAGCCTGCCGTGCGATTGCGGGGGGCGGAATCTTGCCGAACGAAGTGACCCAGCTCGCATTGTCCCGTCGCGGCATGGTCAGCCATTTCGGCAGCACCAGGATGGTCGGCTGGCCCTCTCGCCGCTTGATCAGCTTGGCCAGAGTATCCCGATCGGTATCAGGCTCCAGCGAGACCACCAGGATGTCCGATGTATCGAGGTCACCATCGCGCCGCACGAAGCTGACCGTGCCGTGGACGCTGCGCACCAGGTCCGCCGCGCCAGCAAAGCCCACCGCCGAGGTGGCGAGCGCGTGGCTGCCGGGGCGCTGGCTTGGCTGGAGATCGTCGCCATAGGCGGTCATCAGCAGGAAAGACAGGAAGCCGACCACACCCAGTGCCACCAGCACGAGCACGGTGCGCAGGGTGAAGGGCGAGGCACTGGTATCTGCGCTCATTTCCAGGCCTTTGGCAGGGCGAACTCGCCATAAGCGGCGCGCGCTTCTTCCCAGTCATTGCGGGCAAGGCTGCGGCCGCCGAACAGGCTGCGCTCGACGGGGGCTGCCATCGCCGCGAAGGCCCGGCGGACGATGCCGGGCATCCAGTCCGATCCCGCGATCTCGCGGCTGGTGAGGGCGGGGCGCAGCAGCCGCGGGCGATGGCGCTGGATGTCCTCAAGGCTGCGGCGCAGCAGCAGGTGAGCGGCCTCGTCATACTGGCCCTGCGCGGCAAGCGCCTCGGCATCGGCGAGCAAGGCACGTGCCGCGGTCTCGCTCGGGCGCCAGGTAGCGACGTCGCTTTCCGCTTCGGCTTGTGCATCGCGCGAGCGGCGCGAGACCACGAGGTTGCGGACGACGAAATAGAGAATGGTCGCCGCGCCCAGCAGCACGCAACCGAGCAGGAACCAGCCGACGCCGGGGGCGATATTTGGCACGATCTGGCTGAGCTGCCTGACGAGCCAGCGCACCCATTCGGGCACTTCCGGCGGCTTGGCCGCCGTCATTTCGAACTGAATGTCCGAGCGCGCGCGCAACGCCTCATGCGCCTTCGCGATAGACTGTGCAGTCGATCCCTGTGCGGCCACGCCGAATCCCCCAACCCACCCGGTGCTAGCCGAACGGCGTGACTTGGGAAAGCCCATGAACACTGGACTTTATCGCCGTTTTTGTTCAGCTTTTCTTGGCGTCGATGCACTTCGATGAATGAGGGGAAACATGGCGGAATCGGATTTTGGCAGCGCACGCTTCGAGATCGGCGCAGTGATCTCGCGAGCGTTTGAGACGATTGGTAAAAATGTCATCCTGTTTTGCGGGCTGGCAGTGATCCTTGCGGGCATCCCGCAATTCGTCGTCGGCTATTGGCAGGCGGTGAATTTCACCCTGGCCGGGGACATGGCGTCCGGCGCCTATGTCTTTCAGAGCGGTTATTGGCTGATGGCCGTGGTCAGCTGGCTGGTGTCGATCGTCACCGGCGCGATCCTGCAGGCGGCGCTTACCCGCGCGACGGTGATGAGCCTTTCGGGGGAAACTCCGCAGTTCGGCCAGTGCCTCGCGGTGGGGATCAGCATGATCCTGCCGATGATCGCGATCGGCCTGCTCGCCGGCATCGGCATCGGCGTCGGCATTTTGCTGCTGGTCGTGCCCGGCGTCATCCTGTGGCTCGTATGGTCGGTGGTGACGCCGGTTTATGTCCAGGAGAAGGTTGGCATCTTCGAAGCGTTTTCTCGTAGTGCCCAGCTTACCAGCGGTGCCCGCTGGCGCATTCTCGCTGTGCTCCTGATCGTGGTGGTGCTGCTCTGGGTGCTGAGCATCCCGGCCAGCTTCCTCAACGCCGCGATGCTCGCCACCGGCAATGCGTTCCTGATGGCGCTGGTCGGTGCCGTGATCGGTTCGCTGGGCAGCATGGTGATGGTGGCCGTGCAGGCCAGCATCTATGTCGAGCTGCGGCAGCTCAAGGAAGGCATCGCGCCGGCGGATCTCGAGGCGATCTTCGCCTGAACCGGGGATGCGAGAGTGAAACACGCCGGCGCGGACCGATCCGCGCCGGCGTTTTCCTGTGCGGATCAATCGGGACGGAGGCGGAGCACCCGGTCTTCCTCGCGTCCGGTGCCGTGCAGCTCGACCCGGTCCCTGAAAAAGTCGAGGCGGGCATAGCTGGTCTCGGGCGTATCGAGCATTGCCTTCATATTGACGAAGTGGATGCCTGAGCGCTCGCCGTAGTTGCCGTCGTGATTGTGGCCGTCGAGCCAGATCTTGGCGGACGGATGCCGCTCGAGCAGCGCGACCACCGCAGGTGCGTTCCACAAATTGTGCTTGTTCTCCGGCCAGACCGGGAAATGGCTGAAGATCATGACCTTGAGGTGCTGCCGGTCCGCCCGGGTGAGCTCGCCATCGATCCAGGCCAGCTGCTCGCCGCCGATGCCGCCATCCCAGAGCGGCTTGTCCGGATAGAGCGCGGCATGGGCGGCCATGCTGCGCCTGTGCTCCGTGCTCGCCTCTGGCCAGGCATAGCTGCTCAGGTCGTTGCCATCGGTGACGAGGAACAGCCAGCCCTGACGCTCGAAGCTGTAATAGCGCTTCTTCATGCCGAGCTTGGCCGGAACCTGAAGCTTATGCGCGTCATCGACCGCGAACTCGTGATTGCCGAGCACGAAATGCACCGGATGGTGGAGTTTGCGGGCGACCGGCAACAGCGCGTCGTAGCTGGCCCAGTCCTTGTCGATGAAATCGCCGAGATGGACGACGAAGGCGAGCTTCTGGCGGTTGAAGTCCGCCACTGCGGCGGCGAGCTTGTCCGGCGCGGTGTGGTACATGCGCTGGCCATTGTCGGGTGCGTCGGCATATTGCGCGTCGGCGATTGCGCCGATGCTGAATGCCGGCTTCTCCTCCCTCGGGGCAGGGCCCGCGCCCACAGCCGCCAGCGCCAGCAAGATCATCCACCGCATCATTTTGTCCTTTCGCTCGATTCGCGGGGGCTTAGGCGCGCCGAGTTGCAGTTTTAAGCAGTCGGACCGGTCGCGTTGTCACGCGAGCTTCACGGAGCACGCCTAGCGCTTCCGCAATGATCGGGGCGATTCTCAGGTGGGGAGAAGCGGCATGACGGTGCCGACACGGCCGGGTTTGGGAAAGGTCAGGCGATGAACGAGCTGACCGCTATCGGTTCACGCCGTCACGCCGCGGCCGAGGATGCCGCCCTGCGCGCTGCGCTTTACCGTTTCGTGCAGGGAAGATTGCGCGACCGGGACGAAGGCGAGGACATCGTCCAGGAAACCTATGTCCGCCTGTACGACTATCGGCGCACTCGCGGTGTCGCCGATGTGGGGGCCTTCTGTTTTGCGGTCGCGCGCAATCTGATGTTCGACCATTTCCGACGCCGCCAGGCAATGCCCGCGAGCGCCGAACTGGCCGAGGATATCGTCTGCCCGCTGCCGCGCGCCGAGGAAATGCTCGACTATCGCCAACGCGTCGACATCCTGGTCGCCGCGCTCAAGGTGATGCCGCCGCTGCGCCGCGAAGTGTTCCTGCGCCGCCGGCTCGATGGCGTGGCCTGCTCCACGATCGCCGAGGATCTCGATATGAGTTTCGCCGCCGTCGAGAAGCATTGCACCCGTGCGGTCGCCGATCTGCGCGCCGCGCTCGAGCGGCGTGGCCTGCCGGCAGGAGCCGCACGATGAGCCGCCGCGCCGCGTTGAACGATGCAGCGCGCTGGGCGATGCGCGAGGACGAGGCGGTGCTCGGCGAGGCGCCGCCGGTTGCTGCGCGCGACATCCAGGCGGTGCTCGACGATCCCGCGCTTGCCGATGCGATGGGGCAGGTACCCCGGCTCTCGGACAGCGACATCCTTGCGATGCGCACCAATCGTCGCCGCGCGCTGGGCGCGGGGGGCGCGCTGGCGCTGGTCGCCGCGGTCGGCGTCGGCGGCTGGCAGGCGGGCTGGTATAGTCCGGCGGCGCCGGCACCGCTGCATTATGAAACCGCGCGCGGGCAGCAGCTCGATGTCGAGTTGGCAGATGGCTCCAGGCTTCACCTGAACGGAGAGACCAGCCTCAACGTGACGCTGGGGGACAAGGCGCGCAGCGTCGCAATGCAGCGCGGCGAGGCTTATTTCGACATCGCGCATCGTCCGGGCCAGCCCTTCACCGTGCTTGCCGACGGCTCTGCGACCCGGGTGCTCGGCACCGCGTTCGACATCGATATCGCCAGCGGTGGCGGGGTGCGCATCGCTGTCTATCGCGGCAAGGTGCGCTTCGGTGGCGACCAGACCGGCAATGACGGCGCGGTAATCGTCGAAGCCGGCTGGCGCACGCGTTTCGCCGATGGGCGTGCCCGCACACCGACCCGCTTCGACGCAACGCAGCAGGGCTGGCGCGAGGGCTGGCTTGATGTCGACAATATGAAGCTGGGCGAACTGGTCGACGCGCTCAACCGGCGTGGCGGTCCGGTGATCGCATCGCCGCCGAAGTCGCTCGCCTCGGTCGCGGTGGCCGGGCGCTTCCGCGTTGATAATCCAGGCCAATTGCTCGACGCGATGGGCGTTGCCTATAACTTCGAGGTGGTCCGCAAGGGCGAGGAATTGCACCTCGTTCCAGCTGCGGCAAGTGACACAAAATCGTCAGATCAATGACGCTGCGCTGCAACAAAATTCTTTTGTCCGGAAGCTGATCCACTCCCGTCTTCCCCGGGGAGGCGCACATCGCGCCCGAGCGGAGGAACAAATGGATCGTACCAGGGGCATCTCACTCATGGCTGTGGCTATCACGCTCGCCATGCCGGCCATGGCCCAGGCCCGCGGCGCCGAAGTCTCGATGAGCGCACAGATGCGCTTCGACATCGGTGCGTCGGATCTGCGCAGCGCCATCTCGCAATTCTCGCAGGCGACCGGACTGCAGGTCGTGGTCGCGCCGAATGTGGTCTCTGGCCGTCGCACCGGCGGCGTGCGCGGCGCGCTCACCGTGCGCGCGGCGCTCGACCAGCTGTTGCGCGGCACCAACCTGACCGCGTCGATGCGTGGCAGCGTGGTAGTGCTGACCCCATCGCGTGCCGTGCCGGCCGCGCCGCGCCGCGTGGTCCGCGTCGCAGCTGTCGCGCCGGTGCTCCGCGCCGAGCCGCAGACCGCCGCGCAGGAGCCCGAAACCCGGGAAGAGTCGCAGATCGTCGTCTCCGGCTATCGTGAAAGCCTCAACGCCGCGCAGGAACTGAAGCGCAAGGCGGTAGGTGCCGAGGACGACATCGTCGCATCCGATATTGCGGCCTTTCCCGACCTGAACCTCGCCGAGGCGCTGCAGCGCGTGCCGGGCATCACCATCACCCGCGACAGCGGCGAAGGCCGCCAGATCGCGCTGCGCGGCCTGGGTGCGGACTTCACCCGCACCCAGCTCAACGGCATGGAAGTGATGGGCAACACCGCCTCGGGCATGGACAATCGCGGCTCGGTCAGCCGTTCGCGGTCGTTCGACTACAGCCTGTTCGCGTCGGAGCTGTTCAACCGCGTCTCTGTGCAGAAGTCGTTCGCGGCGGAGCAGGATGAAGGCGGCATCGCCGGCACCGTGCAGCTCTACAGTGCCAAGCCGTTCGACTATGCTGGCTCGAAGTTCGTCGTCTCGGCCAAGGGCCAGACCAACACCAACACCAGCGGCATTACGCCGCGCCTCGTCGGCCTCGCCTCGGTCCGCTCGGGCGATTTCGGCGCGCTTGTTTCGGTCGCCTATGGTCAGATCAAGAACAACGAATATGGCTATCGCAACTGGGGCTGGGGCCTGACCAAGTACGGCGCCGCCAATATCGGCCCGGAAGTGGATGCTGCGACCCGCGCCAAGCTGCTTGCCGGCGTCTATCAGCCGACCGCCCAGTCGCCCTCGACCTGGTACAATGATCGCCGTCGTCTCGGCATCACCTCCTCGCTCCAGTATCACCCGGGCGACAATCTGAAGCTCGACGTTGATTTCCTCTACGGACGCATGTGGGATTATCGCGACGATTATGCGCTGGCGACGGCGGGCAGCAACCCGCTCACCGGTTCCAGTGTCACCGGCACCCAGGTGATCCGCAGCGCGGTGATCGACGATACCAACACGCTGCGCGCCGCCAGCTTCACCGGCATCGACCTTCGCTCCGAGCATCACATCGTCAAGAACCACACCGATTTCTACCAGGGCGTGGCGAACCTGAGCTGGAAGCTCGGCGAGCGGCTGACCATCCACGCACTGGGTGGCTATGAGGAGTCGGACTTCTCGCAGCCGGTGTTCGACAAGGTGTTCATGGAGGCCAAGCAGACGCCCTTCAGCTACGACACCCGTCCGCGGATCCCGGTCAACACCTATGGCATCAATCTGACCAACCCCGATCTCTGGACCGTCCAGCGCCTGGACGTGCAGGAGAACAAGATCGTAAATCGCTACACCAACGCCAAGCTGGATGCGGCTTACGAACTGAACGATGCGCTCACGTTCCAGGCTGGTGGCGCCTACAAGCACTTCACCAACAGCGGCTACACCTGGGTGAACAAGGTGTTCCACAACGTCCCGGCGAACATCGTCGTGCCGAACAGCGTGAAGCAGCTCGTCGGGCCGGATACGTTGCTCCAGTACATCGTCGGCAACGTCGATGGCGTGTACGGCGTGGTTGGCGACAATCGTGACCTCTCCGCCAAGAACCTTCAGGCGGGTAGCGACTTCGATGTCGACGAGAAGACCTATAACGGCTTCGCCCAGTTCGACCTCGACACCCATGTCGGCGGTCTGCGCCTGCGTGCCAATGCGGGTGTTCGCTACTATTCGACCGATCTGACTTCGTCCGGGCACCTCGCCGTCGGCACCAGCTTCGTGCCGGTCGTCATCCGGACCAACAGCAAGGGCTGGCTGCCTGCGGCCAATGTCGCGCTGGACGTGACCAGGAACCTGGTCGTCCGCCTGAGCGCCAGCCGTAACGTCAACCGTCCGGGCCTGGGCGATCTGGCCGCGGCAGGCTCGATCACCACGCGTCCGAACGGCGGCAGCCTCAGCCTCGGCAACCCGTTCCTCAAGCCCTACAAGGCGACGTCGGTCGAGGGTTCGGTCGAATGGTACATGGACCGAAGCGGCTTTGCCTCGGTCGGCTTCTTCTACAAGAACATGGACACGTATATTTCGCCGTCCACGGTCACCATGCCCTATGGCCAGACCGGCCTGCCGCTGTCGCTGCTGATCCAGGGCCAGGATGCCAACACGCCCTATGACGTCAGCCAGCCGATCAACGGCCCGGGTGCGGACATCAAGGGCATCGAAGTCGCATTCCAGCATGACTTCACCTTCCTGCCCGGCGCGCTCAAGCATCTCGGCGTCACCGCCAACGGCACCTGGTTCGATGGTCATCAACAGGGCAAGGTTGGCCCCGTCTTCGTGCGCCTGCCGCTGTTCAGCCTCTCGAAGTGGGCGGCCAATGCGACGCTCTATTACGAGGACAAGGACTTCGGCATTCGCGTGTCGGACGCCTATCGCAGCAAATACTATACCGGGCTCGGAACGGTCGGGAATGTCGGCGACTATAACGCCGCCACCCACAACATTGACTTCCAGGCCCATGTGAACCTGACGAAGGGCATTCGCCTGATCGCCGAGGGGATCAACCTCACCAACGAGCCGATCGAGCAGTTCGCCGGCGGCGAGATCGCGCGCAAGGTGGTTTACACCACCAGCGGCCGCACCTTCACCTTCGGCGTCAGCGCCGAATTCTAAGAACCCTGGAGGCCTCCGCCCCGGCAATGTCTGCCGGGGCGGCTTTTTGGGATATTCTGCTCGCCGTGGATGCGGAGGGCATTATCTGGGCGAAAGCGCCTCGATGATCCGGCAATCGGCGATCGTCGGGCCGGAACAGCTATCGAGGCGCCGCACCAGTTCGCTACGGAGCGCCTGCAGATCGGCAAGCTTGCGATCGATTTCCTCGACATGCGCCCGTGCAAGGGCGTCCACGTCGCCACAGGGCGCCTCGCGGTCATCGGCAAGGCGAAGCAGTGCGCGGACCTGATCGAGCGTGAAGCCGAGATCGCGCGAACGGCGGATGAACGATAGCCGGTCGAGATGTGCGCGCTCGTAGATACGGTAGTTGCCGCCGCTGCGCGCGGGCGCGGGAAGCAGGCCCTCCGCTTCGTAATAGCGGATCGTTTCCACCCTGGTGCCGGTGGCGCGGGCGAGATCGCCGATCTTCATCCTTGACCCTATAGCGACTTCAGGGTGCATGGGTCGAGCCTGACAAAGCACGACTCAGGTGAGGGCGATGGCGGGAAATTGGTGCGCGATGACATTGCGGTCCGCGATCGCTATGACGGTGCCGATGCTGCGCCGGACCTGGATCCTGCTCCTCTGCTTGCTGGCGTCGTCGCTGATGGCGACGGCGACCGTGCACGCACAGGAAAGCTATGGGGCCGGCAGGATCTCCTGCGAGGGCATCGCGCATGTCGACGGCGATGCCGATCAGGTTCCCGCCGATGGCGATCAGGCACTCCCGCATCATCATGCCACGTGCCACGGACATGGTCTTTCCACGGCGACTTCCTTTCCGGCCTTCCCGTCGATGAAGTGCGCGCGCGCATTGCCGCGCGCATCCGATCCGTCCCTGCTTGCGGAGCGGATGGTCGGCCCGGCGCTTGAGCCGCCTCGCGTCTGATCCTTCGGGCTGACGCCCATCGTCAATTTCGAGGCTCGACCGGCGCGCATCACCGCCGGTCCAGGGAAGGTATTTATGCAGCTCAATTATGCGGCGCTGCCGCTTCTGCTCACGCTCGCCGCCTGTGGCGGAGACAAGAGCGCGCCCGACTCAACCGAGAACCGCGTCGAGGCCGCAGCCGGCCATGGCGCGGAGGACGTAATTCCCCTCACGCTCCAGCAGATCGCGACTGCCGGGATCGAGCTCACCCGACCGACGGTCGGTGGCAGCGGCGGCGCGATCGAGGCATCCGCGACGATCGAGAGCGATCCTGATCGCACCCGTGTCGTCGCTGCGCCGATCGAGGGCAGGGTGGTCGCGCTCACGCGCAACATCGGCGATTTCGTCCGCCAGGGCGAAACGCTGGCGATCCTCGAGAGCCGCGAGGCTGCGTCGCTGCAGGCCGAAGTGGAGCGCGCCCGGTCGCGTCTCAATCTCGCCCGCGTGACGCTCGATCGCGACGAGGCGCTCTACAAGCGCGGGTTCCGCCCCCTGCGCGAGGTCCAGATCTCGCAGGCCGATTTCGAGCAGGCGGAAACCGGCCTGCGGCTCGCCCGCCAGCAACTCGCCGCCTCGGGCGTGCGTGGGGGGAGCCTCAACCGCATCATCGTCACTGCGCCGATTTCCGGCCGGATCGTCGCGCGCAGCGCGGCGCTGGGGCAGGTGTTCATGGCCGACGCCGCCGAGACCGAGCTCTTCCGCATCACCGACACGAGCCATCTCAGCGTCACGCTTGCGCTGTCGGCGGCGGATGCCGCGCGTACCAGCCCAGGCAGCACAGTCGAGATCTCGGCGCCCGGTCGGCGCGCTGTGGCGACCATCCGCTTCATTGCCCCGTCGCTCGACCCGCAGACGCGGCTGGTGCGTGCCGTCGCTCGGCTCGACAACCCCGCCGGGACATGGCGGGCAGGGGAGACGGTCAATGCCGCCGTCCAGCTTCCCGGCGGTGGCGGAGATGGCACGGTGCGCGTGCCGACCACTGCCGTGCAGACCATCGAGGGCAAGCCTGTCGTGTTCGTTCGCACCGACACCGGCTTCCGCGCCGTACCGGTCACGCTTGGCCGGCAGGATGGTGGCGCAGTCGTCATCGCCGCAGGTTTGACCGGCCGCGAGCAGATCGCCGCGACCAACAGCTTCACGCTTAAATCCGCGCTCGGTGCCGCCGAAGCCGGTCATGAGGACTGAGCGATGATCGGCCGGATCGTAACCTGGGCAGTCGAGAAGCGCTGGCTTGTCCTGCTCTCCACTATGGTCATCGCGCTGATCGGCGCCGCCAGTTTATGGCGGCTCCCGATCGATGCGGTGCCGGATATCACCAACAACCAGGTGCAGGTGAATGTGCTTGCACCCGCACTGTCGCCCGAACTGGTCGAGAAACAGGTCGCCTTCCCGATCGAGACCGCGCTCGCCGGCATCAAGGGCCTGGAAAGCACCCGTTCGCTGAGCCGCAACGGCTTCGCCCAGATCACCGCGGTATTCGACGATGCCACCGACATTTATTTCGCGCGCCAGCAAGTGCAGGAGCGGCTGACCGCGGCACAGGAGAGCCTGCCCTCGGGCGCGCGCCCCGAGATGGGGCCGATCGCCACGGGGCTTGGCGAAGTCTATATCTGGACGCTGCGCTATGCCGGGCGCGGCCATGACGGACATCGCCCAGGCGAACCCGGGCTCCAGCCCGATGGCAGCTATATCACGCCCGAGGGGGATCGTCTGTCGCGCGAGGCTGACAAGGCGACCTATCTCCACACCGTGCAGGACTGGATCGTCGCGCCGCAGGTCAAGGCGGTGAACGGCGTGGCCGGCGTGGATTCGCTGGGTGGCTACGAGAAGGAATATCTCGTCGTCCCCGATGCCCAGCGGCTCGCGGCGCTGCGGCTTTCGCTCGCCGATCTCGCGACGGCGCTGGAGCGCAACAATGTCGCGACCGGCGGCGGCACGGTGAACCGCAATGGCGAAGGGCTGGCGGTGCGGGCCGATGCCCGCATCCGCAGCCTTGCCCAGCTGCGCGACCGGGTGATCGCGACGCGCGACGGCGTGCCGATCACGCTGGGACAGGTCGCCGAGGTGCGGCTCGGCCAAGGTGTCCGCATGGGATCCGGTTCGGAAAACGGTCGTGAGGTCATCACCGGCACAGCGATCATGCGGATCGGCGAGAACAGCCGGACTGTGTCGTCCGGCGTCGATGCCAAGCTCAAGGCGATTGCGGGTGCGTTGCCGCGCGACATCGTGATCGAACCGGTGCTGGATCGCACGCGGCTGGTCGATGCCACCATCGCCACCGTCGCGCGTAATCTGTCCGAAGGCGCGGTGCTGGTCATCGCCGTGTTGTTCCTGCTGCTGGGCAATCTCCGCGCGGCGCTGATCGCGGCGCTGGTCATCCCGATCACGATGCTGATGACGAGCTTCGGGATGCTCCGTGTCGGCGTCTCGGCCAATCTGATGAGCCTTGGTGCGCTCGATTTCGGACTGATCGTCGATGGCGCGGTGATCATCGTCGAGAACGCGCTGCGGCGCATCGCAGAGCGACAGCATGCGGAGGGGCGCCCGCTCGCACTTCCGGAACGACTGGAAGTGGTGGCGGCGGCCGCTCGCGAGATGATCCGGCCCTCGGTCTATGGCCAGGCGATCGTCATGCTGGTCTATGTGCCGCTGCTCACGCTGAGCGGGGTCGAGGGGCGGACCTTCGAGCCTATGGCGCTTACCGTGATCATCGCGCTTGCCTGTGCCTTTCTCCTGTCGCTCACCTTCGTACCGGCGGCGATTGCCTGCCTGTTGTCGCGGCCCGTGGAGGAGAAGGAGAACCGCATCATCGGCTGGTTGCGCCGCCGCTACGAACCGGGACTGGACCGGGCATTGCGTTGGCCAAAGGTGGTCATCGGCGTCGCGATCGGGGCAGCAGCGCTGGGTGGGGTGGCCTACACTACCCTCGGGCAGGAATTCCTGCCCCAGCTCGACGAAGGCGACGTGCTGGTCTCCGCGTTCCGCGTGCCGGGCACTTCGGTCGAGCAGAGCCAGGCGATGCAGTTCCAGATCGAGCGCGCGCTGCAGGGCATGCCCGAGATCCGGACGGTGTTCTCGCGCACCGGCACCGCGGAAGTCGCTTCCGATCCGATGCCGCCCAATGCCACCGATACCTTCATCATGCTCAAGGACCGCAAGGATTGGCCGGATCCGTCCGAGCCGAAATCCGCCGTGGTCGAGCGGATCGAGGCTCGGCTCGCGAAGGTGCCCGGCCATGCCTATGAAGTCACCCAGCCGATCCAGATGCGGTTCAACGAGCTGATCGCCGGCGTGCGCTCGGACGTGGCGATCAAGATTTTCGGCGAGGACTTCCCCGAAATGAACGCCACGGCGGCGAAGATCGCCGGGGTGCTTCGCCGCACTCCCGGCGCGCAGGATGTGAAGGTGGAGCAGACCGAAGGGCTGCCGATGCTCGACATCGCCTATGCGCAGGATCGCGCGGCCGTGCTGGGCGTCAGCGCGCAGGACGTTGCAGACACGGTAGCCATTGCGGTGGGCGGTCGCGAGGCCGGCAGGATCTTCGAGGGGGATCGCAGCTTCCCGGTGGTGATCCGCCTTGAGGATGCCGCGCGTGCCGATCTCGAAACACTGGGCCGGACGCCGGTGCCGACGCCGGGTGGGGGCTTCGTCCCTCTCGCTTCCGTTGCCGATATTCGCCTGATGGATGGGCCCAACCAGATCAGCCGCGAGAACGGCAAGCGGCGGGTCGTGGTGCAGGCCAATGTCCGGGGCCGCGACGTCGCCAGCGTCGTTGCCGATGCGCGGGCTGCGATCGGGCGGGACGTCCAGCTTCCGGCGGGCACCTGGCTCGAATGGGGCGGGCAATTCGAGAATCTGGCCTCGGCGCGAAATCGGTTGCTGCTGGTCGTGCCGGGTTGTTTCGCTCTGATCCTGCTGCTGCTGTTCGGAGCGCTGGGCAATGTTCGGGATGCCGCGATCGTGTTCACCGGCGTGCCGCTGGCGCTGGTGGGCGGCGTGCTGGCGCTGGTCCTGCGAGGGATGCCTTTCTCGATCTCCGCCGCGGTGGGCTTCATCGCCCTTTCGGGGATCGCCGTTCTCAACGGTCTCGTCATGCTGACCGCAATCCAGCAGCTCGTCGCGGAAGGACGCGATCGTGCGGCGGCTGCGCGGGAAGGAGCGATTGCGCGACTGCGTCCGGTTGCGATGACCGCGCTGGTGGCGAGCCTGGGCTTCGTTCCGATGGCACTGGGGCATGGTGCCGGCGCCGAGGTGCAGAAGCCGTTGGCGACGGTGGTGATCGGCGGACTGATCAGCGCGACGCTGCTCACGCTGTTCGTGCTGCCGACGCTCTATGCGAAATGGGGACGGGGGCCGGTCCAGCCGGTCAACCCATAGCAGGACGGGCAAAATAATGGCCCCGCCTTCGAGAGAAGGCGGGGCCGAAGTTTTCTGACGGAGAGGTCAGATCAGAAGTTGATCGTGGTGCCGAAGGCGATCTGGCGGCCGAGCGAGTCGTACCGTGCCGAGATCGTGTTCGCGCGCGACAGGCCGATGTCATACGAGTTCGGCAGCACCGGAGGCGTCTTGTCGAGCAGGTTGTTCGCAGCGACCCGGAACGAGAAGCCCTTCTGAACGCGGAAGTTCAGCGCCAGATCGAAGTAATCATAGGTGCCGATCCGGTAGAAGGTCGTGCGTGCCGAAGTCGCATCCGCACCAAGGCTGGTTTCGCCGGAGTTGGACGTCCGGGTCAGCGGGCCGAGGTGGCGCCAGTTCAGCGAGGCGCTGAAGAACTGGTCCGCGGTGGTGTAGGTGCTGCGCAGGGTGTGCGACCACTTCGAGATGAACTGACCGCAGCCGGCGCCGCCATAATAGCCCACGCAGTTGCGCTCGGCGAGGAACGACGCGTCCTGCGCGCCGGCCAGGGTGGTCAGCGTGCCTGCGAAGTCGAAGTCCAGGCGACCGACGGTGCCGAGCGGCAGCGCGTACTGGGCCTGGAAGTCCCAGCCATGCGCCTTGCTCTTGTAGTAGTTGGTCGTGCCCTGGCGGATATAGCCGCTGGTCGGGTTGGTCGTCGGATTGCTCGAGAGCGTGCCGTTGGCATTGCGGACGAACATGCTGCAGAAGAACGGATCCGCGGTCTGGACGCAGCCCTGCGAGAAGTACTGATAGTCGTTGTAGCCGATCGACTGGTTGAGATCGATCAGATAGCGGTCAGCCGACACCACCAGGCCCGGCAGGAAGCGCGGCTTCAGGACGACGCCGAAGGTCTTGGTGTAGGCGGTTTCCGGATCGACCGTGAAGCCACCCGAGCGATAGGTGCAGCCGACATCGGTCGGGCAGAGCAGGGTCGCGCTGCCATAGAGATTGTCGGAGAGCCCGGTTGCACGGCACGCTTCGCGCGAGGCGGTCGGGGCGCCATAGACGTTCACCGGCTTGCCGCTGACCGGATCGATCGAGGTGCCGATGACGGTCGGTGCGCAGATGTCGTTATAGGCGGTGGTGATCCGGCCATAGCTGGTGTTCGAGCCCTGGAAGGCTTCCACCACGGTCGGCGCACGCTGCGCACGGTTGATCGAGGCGCGGAAGGTGATGTCCTTGATCGGCGCCCAGACAGCCTCGGCCTTCCAGGTCGAGAAGGTGTTCGGGTTGCTGCTGTACTTCGACAGACGGAACGCGCCGTTCAGCTGCAGCAGGTCGGCGAACGCCTTGTGCTCGACGATCGGAGCCTGAAGCTCGACGTTACCTTCCCAGACGTGCTGAGCGAGATAGGTGTCGGAATCGTTGCTGATCGTGTCGCGCCAGATCTGGTCGGCATAGCTGTTGAGCTGGTCTTCACGATATTCGGCGCCGAACGCGATCGCCAGGCCCTGGTCCGCCCAGGGGCTCTTGATGCCATAGGTGCCCAGATCGCCCTGGATGGTGGCGATACCGTTGTAGAGCGTGTTGACAGTGGTCTTGGTGCCGTAGGTATCGGCGATCAGATAGTTGAACAGCGCGGTGTTGTTGACCGTCGGGTTGGCGCTGAACGGATCGAAGGGCACGCAGCCATTGGCCACGTCGTTGACGCAGCTGATCGTGCCGTTGTTGTTAACGGTGTTGAGCGCGTTGTTGACGCGGCTCCAGACCGGACCGTTCGACCAGCTGGTGTCCTGCTGGTTGCGTGCGTAGACGCCGCCGACGTCATAGCTCCAGCCCTCGGCGAACTTGCCGCGGATGCCGCCGGAGATACGAAGGCCCTCGTTGGTGTAGCGATCCTCGAGATCCGGAACGCCGGTAAAGCGATAGCGCAGTTCGATCGGAACGTTGGTGTTCGTGCCTGCCGCGGCGCCGCAGATCGTCGTCGCCTGCGAGGACGAAAGATACGGATTGGCGCAGCTTACCGAATAGGGACCTTCCGAATAGTTGGTCGAGCTGAACACGCGGGCCGGATAGACGTTGACCGACTTGTCCTGGAACCACATCGCGTTGGCATAGACTTCCGCTGCGTCCGAGATTTCGAACGACGTGAAGCCACCGGCATTCCAGCGTTCGTTGCGGCGCTGGAAGGAATAGCCGTCATAGGGGTTCTCGGCGACAGCGTTCGAATAGGGGACGAAGCTGCGCGTGCCGTTCGGGTTGTTGACATAGGCATTGCCCGCATTGGGGCCGGTCTGCGGCGAGACATAGCCGTTGCGGGAATAGGTCGAGATGGTGCAGCTCAGCGGGCCGTCCTTGACGGCTTCGACGAGCTGGCAGCCCGAGGTCTCGCGCGCGCCATAAGGGACGAGGTCGCCCTGACGATAATCGACATAGCCCGAGACATGCAGGCGATCGTCGAAGAACTTCTTGCCGGCGGTCAGCGACAGATCGACGCGGCCGCCATCGGTGACGAAGCCGTGCGAAGGCTGGGCGAAGCCGTAGTTCTTCGCGACCTGCGAGACGAGGCCCGCCTTATTCTGGTGTGCGTAGAAATTGTAGTTGGTGTTGACCTGGATACCTTCGAAATTGTTATCCAGGATGAAGTTCACCACGCCGGCGACAGCGTCCGAACCATAGACCGCCGAGGCGCCGCCGGTCAGCACGTCAACGCGCGACACCAGCGAGGTCGGGATCATGTTGGCGTCGAGGCCGTTCATCGTGCCGAGGCGCTTGCCGTCGACCAGGATCAGCGTGCGCTCGAAGCCGAGGTTACGCAGCTTGATGCGCTGGCGGCCGTCCGAGTCCTGATAGTTCTGCTGGCTGTCCGGCGCGACCGACGGAATGCGGTTCAGCACTTCCTCGATGTTCACCGCGGCCTGCGCGCGGATCGCTTCCGAGGTGACCGAGGTGATCGGCGACGCTGCTGCAGAGTTGGGACGGGTGATGCGGCTACCGGTGACGACGATGGTGCCGCTATCCTGGGTGCCGGAGTCCTGAGCAGCGGCGGTTGCCGTGCTGTCCTGCTCGGCTTCCTGCGCGATCGCGGGGGTCGCGACCAGCAGGCCGAAGCACGTGGAACTCAGCAAAAACGCATTGAACTTCTTCATTAATTCCCCCTGAATCAGGAAATTGGTTTGGGTTTATTTGCCGGGTGCGGGCTTTTTTAAGCTCTCGGATGCCCGGACTTGGGTTCGTCCCTCAGTGTCGGTCACTGCGAAGGTGAAGCCGGGCTGGAGCGCGAAGGCGCCGATCTGCCCGTTATGGTCGATTGCGAGGAAGCCGACCTGCGCGTCGCGCACGGCGTCGCCGCGGAGCTTTGCGATGTGGAGCACGGCTTCGCGGCAGGCTTCCTGCGGCGACATGCCGGCGCGCATCGAAGAGACCACCCGCGCCGATCCGGCGATGCGGGTGACTTCCTCGCCGACGCCCGTCGCGGTCGCCGCGCCGACGCCGGCTTCGACGAACAGGCCCGAGCCCGACTGCGGGGAATCGCCGACCCGGCCGCGCAGCTTGAACGCCATGCCGGAGGTGGTGCAGGCACCCGCGAGCCGCCCGTCGGGGGCGCAGGCGACGATGCCGATGGTGTCGTGATCGAGCGCCGAGCCGCGCACATTCTCGCTATTGGCGATCGGCTTGTACTTGGCCGTTTTCAGCCATTCGCGCCACGCCTTCTCCGACTCGGCCGTCGGCATCGCGACTTTCTCAAAGCCTTCCGCTTCGGCGAACTGGTGCGCACCCTGGCCGACCAGGAAAGTGTGGGGCGTCTTTTCCATCACCCGTCGCGCGACCGAGATCGGGTGCGCAAAATCCTCGAGCGCGGCGACTGCGCCGAGATTGCCGCGATCGTCCATGATGATCGCGTCGAGCGTCACATGGCCATCGCGATCGGGATAGCCGGCATAGCCGACGGAATGATTCTCGGGATCGGCTTCGGGAACCCGGGCGCCCGCCTCGACCATATCGAGCAGGCTGCCGGTCTTTTTCCACTGGGCGAAGGCAGCGGCATTGGCGGCGGCGCCGAAATCCCAGGTGGAAACAATCAGCGCGCGACCATTAGCCAGTGCCATTGCGGGGCGCGTGGCAGCAATCGCTGCACCGCCAACTCCCAATGCCATGGCTCCCCGTCGAGACGTCTTCATCGCCTGTGCAACCTCAAAAGTGCAGCCGCCTGTGCGCGGCTTGCGGTCTTGCCGACGGTTATCGCTCCGTCTTCGCCTTGCAATGAGATTGTCATAGGTAAAATATCACTTCAATACCAAAAACGGCATTGGTGTTATCGAACGCGCGCATCTTGCGTACCAGTTGCAAAATTACGTCACCTCGCCCGAGAGCGCTGGCACCGCGGCCCATGCAAAAACGCACGAGGAACGCCGGGTTCCTCGTGCGTCATGAAGCGCGGACTGTTTGCGAGTGCGGTCAGCGGTTGGGCGTGAACCCGCCAATCCCCGCGATGGCGAGTCGCGACGCGGGAACTGCCGTCTCGGCGAAGACGAGCCGGAGATAGCGCGCCGTGCGGGCGCGATCGAATACGATTCGCTGGGTGGAGAGCGCATAGGCGATATTGGAGAACTCGCCGGCCGCCGCCGGTTCCCAATTGGTCCCATCGGTGCTGGTCTCCGCGACATAACCACGGGGCGGCGCTGCACCGGTCATCACCTGGCGGGACGGAGTCAGGCTGAACCCGGCCAGTTCGGTCGGCGCGCCGAGATCGACAGTGACGCGTGCCGGTGCACCCGGCGTGGGGCTGGGCTGGGCCCAGATCGTGCCGGCTTCGTTGTCGAGCAGCTTTTCGGCACCGGGCGCGCTGGCATCGACCACGCGCCACCTGGTCACGTCGAGCACGGTCGGATCGGTCGAGACGATCGCCGCTACCGGCACGGGCGCGACCGAGGCGAAGAGCGCGAACTCGCTGATCGCCGGGCAGGCGGGTGCCTCGAGGATGCGCAGCCGCACGCGGCGCGGTGCGATCGGGGCGGGGAGGCGGATGATCCGCTGCGCCGAGATGCACTCGTGCTCGGCCAGCGTCTTCCAGGCACCGTCGATCTCGGCATCAACCGCGAAGCGCGTCACGCGCACGCCGAGCGGAAGATATTCGCGCAGCCGGATCACGTCGAAGCGCGTGCCGGGCTTGAGATCGAGCGTCAGGCTCGGCGTGGTCGCCTGATCGGGCGTGGTCCAATAGGTCTCGCGATTGCCGTCGAGCACGCGCGCCGGGGCGAAGCCCGGGCGGCTGGTGCTGGCATGCGCCACCGCGCCTTTGGCGAGATCCTTCGCGAAAGTCGCGCGGATCGCGTCGCCATAGGATTTGAGGATCTTGAAGTCCTGATCGGGGATGCGGCCACGGCGATCGGGCGGCACGTTGAGGTTCAGATTGGTACCGCGCCCGACCGACTCGTCATGGAGACGGATCAGCCGCTCGGGGCTCTTGACCTTCGAGTCCTCGTCCGAATGGTAGAACCAGCCCGGCCGGATCGAGACGTCGGTCTCGGCCGGCCACCAGATTGCGCCGCCGCGTACGCCGGCATTGCCGTTCTTCTGGTCATAGGGTTCGTTCGGCATCGTCGGCCAGCAGGGATCGCCGGCGACACCGTCCTCATTGCCGACCCAGCGGATGTCTGCGCCGAGCGGATCAAAGGTGCAGGCGTTCGGCTGGAGCTTGTGGACCAGCGCGACGATCGACGGCCAGTCATAGTAGCGCGGCGCATCGATCTTCCGCGCCTCGCGCGCGCCGCCATAATAGCCGTCGCCGCCATTGGCGCCGTCGAACCAGACTTCGAACAGGTCGCCATAGCGCGTGCACAGCTCGGTCAGCTGGGCGCGATAATAGGTGACATAGGCCGGGCGGCCATATTCGGCGTGGTTGCGATCCCAGGGCGACAGATACAGGCCGAAGGGCAGCTTCGCGCGGCGGCAAGCGTCGGCCATCTCGCGGACGATATCGCCCTTGCCGCCCTTGTAAGGGCTGTTGCGGATGCAATGCTCGGTGAGCATCGTCGGCCAGAGGCAGAAGCCGTCATGATGCTTGGCGGTGAGGATCAGGCCTTCGAGCCCGCCGGCCTTGACCGCGGCGACGATCTGGTCGGCATTGAAATCGCTGGGGTTGAACAACGTCGGGCTCTCGTCGCCATAGCCCCATTCCTTGTCGGTGAAGGTGTTGATCGAGAAATGGACGAAGGCATATTGCTCGCGCCCGTGCCAACGCCATTGGCGCGGGCTGGGCGTAGCGCCGAAGGGTTTCGGCGTGTTGGCAGGCGCAGCGGCCTGGGCGGGAACGGCGGGCAGCGCGCCGGCGGCGAGGCCGGTGGCGAGCAGGGTGCGCCGGGACAGATCGGTCATCATTCTCTCCAGGATCAGGCGGGGCTGCGGCCGAAGGACGGCGGCCGTTCAGCGCGCGCGCGGCCAAAGGCGCGATTGGGGTTGGCGGACATGGTGAAGCGCAGCGTGCCGCCTGCGGCGAGGTCGCGATGCGAGATCCAGCTCTTCGTCCAGGGGCGGCCGTTCCAGGTCACCGCGGCGACATAGGGGGTGTCCGGGCGGTTGCCCGGCGCCTCGACGATCAGCTTGCGGCCCTTGCCGAGCTGCATCTCGGCACGCTCGAACAGCGGCGAGCCGAAGACATAGACGGCCTCGACCGGGTCGACCGGATAGAAGCCGAGCGATGACAGCACGAACCACGCGCTCATCTGGCCGCAATCGTCATTGCCGATGATGCCGTCGGGGTCGTTCTTGTACATCTCGGTGCACAGCCGGCGGATCATCGCCTGGGTCTTCCAGGGCGCGCCGACATAGCTGTACATATAGGCGGCGTGCTGGTCGGGCTCGTTGCCATGGGCGTACTGTCCGACCAGGCCCGAGATGTCGGGCGGCGCATTGTCGGGCAGGGTCGAGGGGGCGGTGAACAGCGCGTCGAGCTTCGCCTCGAACGCGGCATCGCCGCCCATGTGCGCGATCAGGCCATAGATGTCGTGCTGGTTGAGGAAGGTCGCCTGCCAGCCATTGGCCTCGGTATAGTCGCGCCAGTCGGGCTTGGGCATGTGCCCGAGCTGGACCGGGTCATAGTCCTTCCACCACTGGCCGTCGGCGAAGCGGGGCCGGGCGAAACCGATCTTGCCGTCGATGACGTTGCGCCAGTTGCCCGAGCGCTTGTGCAGCCGTTCCGCGTCCTCGGCTGCGCCGGCAGCGCGGGCGAGATGGGAGGACGCCCAATCGTCATAGGCATATTCCTGGGTGCGGCTGACGCTCTCGTTGACCTTGTCGGCGGGGATGTAGCTCAGCCGATCATAGAGGTCGCGCCCGCGGCTGTTCTCGAGATCGGGCGCCGAGAAATCGAAGCTGCGCTTGCGGATCGCCGGCCAGGCCGCGGCATAGTCGGCGGGGATGCCCTTGGCCTGCGCCTCGGCCAGCGGCACGACGCCGTGCCAGCCGATCATCGTGCCGGTTTCCTTGCCCTGGAGCGGCCAGACCAGCGGACCATAGGGTGACTGCGCGGCCTGGCGGATGAGATCGTCGACCAGCAGCTTGGTCCGCTCGGGATCGACCAGCGTGAGCAGCGGATGCAGGGCGCGATAGGTGTCCCAGAGCGAATAGGTGCTGAACGCGGCACCGCCCTGCGGCACGGTCAAGGTCTTTCCGTCGAGCCCGGGATAGCGACCATCGACGTCCGACAGCAGCGTGGGCGCAAGCTGGGCGTGGTAGAGCGCGGAAGAGAGGATCGTGCGCTGGTCGGGCGTGCCGCCCTCGACCTGGACGCTGCCCAGGGCCTTGCTCCAGCGCGCGGTGGCGTCGCGGCGAACCTTGTCGAAGTCCCAATGCCTCGCCTCGGCGGCCAGGTTGGCGCGCGCACCCGCGGCATCGACCGCCGAGATGCCGCAGCGGATGACCAAAGGCGCTGAACCGGCATCGTCATAATGGAGTACGGCCTTGAGCCGCTTGCCTGAAACCCGGGTCGTGCCCGCCGGCTGCTCGGTATCGCCGTCGCCGATAAAGGTGATGCGATCGGGGCGGCGCGACAGCTGCATTGCGAAGAAGATCCGCCGGCCCTTGGCCCAGCGGAACATGCGGCGCGTGCCCCTGAGCGTTCCGTCGGCCGCGACCTCGAGCAATGCCTCATCGATATAGGGGCGCCCGCCCGGCCGCTCTAGCACCAGGTGCGAGAGGTCGATCAGCACATGCCCCTTGCCCGCAGGGAAGCGATAGCGGTGCCAGCCGGTGCGCTCGGTAACGGTCAGTTCGGCCTGGACGCCGGTCTCCAGCGATACGCGGTAATAGCCCGGTTCGGCTTGCTCGGCCGAGAAGCGCTGGCGATAGCCGGATTCGGGGTTCTCGATCGTGCCCGGGACCAACTTCACAGGACCCGCCGACGGCACCACCAGCACATCGAGCATGTCGCCGATGCCGGTGCCCGAAAGATGGGTGTGCGAGAAGCCGAGGATCGATGTGTCGCCCTTGTGATAGCCCGAGCAGGTCTCCCAGCGCTCGACGCCGGTGTCGGGGCTGAGCTGAACCATGCCGAAGGGCAGGGTGGCGCCGGGATAGGTGTGACCGGTGCCGCCGGTGCCGATGAAGAGATTCGGCGCAGTCGCCTGGCGGCCGCGCGGCGCTGCAGTGGCGGGAAGGGTGGAAGCGATGAGGCCGAAAGCGCTCGATGCGAGGAGTTGGCGACGGGTAGGGGTCAAAGCGTCTCAGCCAGCAAACGGGGCCGGGTATCGGCCAGGTGGACGATCAGTTCGCCGAACAGGCCATTGGCCCAGGCAAACCATTCACGGGTGAACTTCGCGGGATTGTCGTCATCCACGGCCTCGTGGATGAAGCCGGTGCCGCCGTCGCTGTCGCGGATCATGCGCAGGCACTGACGGATCGTCGCGTCGTCGCTGGACGAGAGCGCGCGCATCACCAGCGACATCGGCCAGACCTGACCGAGCCCGACATGCGGGCCGCCAATGCCTTCGACGACCTTGCCGCGCGACCAGTAAGGGTTGTTCTCGCTCCACGCCGCGTCCGCGGTGCGCCGCCATAGCGGGTCGGTCGCCTCGAAGCAGCCGAGATAGGCCAGGCTGGAGAGCGACGGCACGTTGGCGTCGTCCATGAAGATCGCATTGCCGAAGCCATCGACTTCGAACGGGATCACTTCGCGACCGTCGGGCAGGCGCATGCGGGCATATTGGCGCAGTGCTGCATCGACTTCATCCGCCAGCGCCACCGCGTCGGTGGCAAGGGCCGCGTCGCCACGTGCGGCATGCGCCACCACCGCCAGTTCGCGCAGGGCGGTCACCGCGAAATAGTTGGACGGGATCAGGAAGGGATAGACGCAGGCGTCATCGGAGGGGCGGAAACCGCAATGGATCAGCCCGACCGAACGCGAAGGTGCGCCATAGCCGTCGAGCATCAGGGATTCGGTGGGGTTGTTGCTCTTGCGCTGGAAGCGATAGGGACCCTTGCCATGCTTGCGCTGTTGTTCGCGGAAGGTCGCGATGCTCAGCCGCGCGGCTTCGGCCCAGCGCGCATCGAACGGCGTCTTGTCGCGCGTCGCCTGCCAATATCCATGCGCGAGGTGCATCGCATAGCAGAGTGAGTCTATCTCCCACTTGCGCTCCGCCACGCCGGGCTTGAGCGGGAAGCGATCGTCGAGCGACCAGCTCAGATTGGTCGGGGCGGTCGGATCCTCCATGAACGCATTGGCATAGGGATCGATCAGGATCGAGCGCGACTGGCGCGCGATCAGTCCGTGATAGAGCCGGCGCAGATCGGCGTCCTGCGCGGCGAGGTGGAGATAGGGCTTCACCTGGGCGGAGCTGTCGCGCAGCCACAGCGCGTTGATGTCGCCGGTCCGCACGAACGCATCGGGCGCGCCGTCGATCGTGCGCATCGCCACCGTGGTGTCGAGCGTGTTCGGATAGCAATTGCCGAACATCCAGCGGAGCTTCGGATCGCCGATCTTCTTCGAGACGCGGACGATCTCACGCTCGACGGACTTGCTGACGAACTTGCGATCCGCGGGGGCAGGGCGGTGGCTGACGAAGCCGGTCGCCTTTTGGGCGAAGGCCGGCGTGGCGCTGAGCGCGAGCCCGGCTCCGATTACGGTGCGGCGGTCCATCTTCACTTCGGCAGCTCCTGCGCTTCGCCGGTCAGGGTGAAGTCGGTCCACTGCCCCGGCGCAGTGCCCGGCTGGCCTCCGCCGATCCACAGGCGATAGGCGCCCGGAACCACCTGACGGGTGCCGTTGCGTGTCACTGTGCTCATGCTGCGTGAATCGAGGCTGAAGCGCAGCGTTCCCGCCTTGCCCGGCTTGAGCGCGACGCGCTGGAAGCCGACCAGCTCGCGTTGTAGCACTGGCGTGGTCATGCCATTGCCGCGCTCCTTGCCGGCGGGTGGCACCAGATAGGCCTGGACCACTTCCTCGCCCGGCCGCGCACCGCTGTTGCGCACGCGCACGGTGACTTCGACGGGGGCGCTGGTGTTGCTCGCCGTGGCGGCGAGCTGGTCATAGGCGAAGCTGGTGTAGCTCAGGCCGTGGCCGAAGCCCCACAGGGGCGTGCCAGTGAAGAAGCGATAGGTGCGCTCCTTCATGCCATAGTCGATGAACGCCGGCAGATCGGATGCGGACTTGTAGAAGGTCACGGGCAGGCGGCCCGACGGGTTGTTGAGCCCGGCAAGCGTCTCGGCGATCGCAGTGCCGCCACTCTCGCCCGGATACCAGGCGGCGAGGATCGCATCGGCGAGCGACGGATCGACCGAAACCGCGCTGCCGCTGGTCAGCACCACCACCACCGGCTTGCCGGTATCGCGCAGGGCCTGGAGCAGGCGCTGCTGGGCGAAGGGCAGGGTGATCTCGGTCCGGTCGCCACCGACGAAACCGGGCACCGTTACCTGCAGCGCTTCGCCCTCGAGATCGGGCGACAGGCCGAGCACCGCCACCACGACGTCGGAGTCCTTCGCGGCGGTCACTGCCTGGGCGAGCAGCGGCTCGGCGGGCGGGAGCCACATCAGGCGAACGCCCTCGTCCTCGCCGGCATGGTCTATCTCCATGCGGAAGGCGTGGCGGTTGCCGTCGCTGGTGAAGGGAAGTTCCACGCGGCCCTTGCCGAGCAGGCCTTCGTGCAGCGGCTTGCCATCGATCCACAGCCGCACGCTGTCATGCGTCTTGCAGTCCTTCCAGCAGGCGGGGATGTCGATCGCCAGCGTGTAGCGGCCCGGACCCGGCGGCACGATCTCGCCCGACCAGCGAACGGCAAAGCCCTTTGGATCGAGCTCGGGGAGCGGCGCGACGCGCGTGTAGTTGAAGTCGATCCGGCGATCCTGCCGCGTGACGACCGGCGTACCGGCCACGGTCGGGCTGGCGAAATACTCGGCCTTGAGGCCTGGCTTTCCGTCGGCCGCGAACGCGGTCTCCGGCATCACGACGGGCGCGCCGTCGGCAAGCACCGAACCCTGTGCATAGATAACATTGGCGGCGCCGAACTGGCGGCGGATGCCATCGAGCGGAGTCACCGGCGCCTGGGCGGTGCCGTGGTAATTGCCCTCGAGCACACCGAGGTCATCGGCATCCGCGCCGATCACGGCGATGCGGCTGCCGGGCTTGAGCGGCAGGCGGTCGGCATCGTTCTTGAGCAGCACGATCGCCTTGCGGGCAGCATCCAGCGCGAGCGCGCGGTGGGCGGGTGTGCCGACTTCGCTCGGCTTGATCCGGTTCCAGGGACTGGTCGCGCCGAAGATCGTGCCCAGCGCCTGACGCGCCGAAAGGGCGCGGGTCAGCGCCGTGTCGATCTCGGCCTCGGTGACCAGGCCGCGCTTCAGCGCCTGAGGCAGAGCGGCATAGGTGGTGCCGCAGTTCAGGTCGTTGCCGCCCTTGATCGCCGCGGCGGCGGCAGCGGCGGCGTCGAGCTTGTAATGGTGGAACATGTGGATGTTGGCGACGGCATCGCAGTCCGAGACGGTGAAGCCGTTGAAGCCCCAGTCGGTGCGCAGCCGCGTGATCATCAGGTCGGACAAGGCACAGGCCGGGGTGCCTAGGATCGAATTGTACGCGCACATCAGCGAGCGCGCCTTGCCCTCGGTCACCGCGAGGCGGAAGGCGGGGAGATAGGTCGATTCCAGATCCTGCGGGCTGGGATCGACGTCGAAGCCGTCACGCCCTGCTTCGGGCCCGCTATGCACCGCGAAATGCTTCGGCGTGGCGATGACCTTGGGATATTTGGGATCGGGCCCCTGCAGCCCTTTGATGAAGGCAACGCCTATATGCCCGGTGAGGTAAGGGTCCTCGCCATAGGTCTCCTGGCCGCGGCCCCAACGCGGATCGCGGAAGATGTTGATGTTGGGCGACCAGATGGTCAGCCCCTCATAGATCCGGCGATTGGCGCCGATCGGCTTCGCGTTGAACTTGGCGCGCGCCTCGGTCGAGATGACGTCGCCGACCTTGCCGATCAGGTCGACGTCCCAGGTCGCGGCAAGGCCGATCGCCTGGGGGAAGACGGTGGCAGAGCCGTTGCGGGCAAGGCCGTGCAGGCCCTCGTTCCACCAGTCAAAGGCCGGCAGGTCCGCCTTGGCATCCGCCGGCGCGGTGCTCTGGAGCTGCGCGGCCTTCTCCTCGACCGTCATCGTCGCGATCGCTCGGGCGACTGCATCAGCGTCAGGATCCGGTGCGGCAGCGGCGAGAAGCAGGAACGGAATCATTTACTTGGTCCCCAGGGTACGCAGGGTAAGGGCATTCTGCAGCGCTTCGGCAGAGGCTTCCGATCGCACTTCGATCGTGACGCTTTCGGCGGGCAGCAGGTCGAAGCCGTCATCGCTCGGATGCGCGGCGATGGTGCCGAAATCGAGCATGATGGCGCGGGCGAGCGCGGTGGCGGTGATGGTCACGCGCTTGCCGTCCCACTTTGCCGTGAGGCCGGGAGCGGGATAAACCATGTCCTTGGGCACTGCGCGTTCCACGATCGTGCGCGACACGCTGCGGCCGTCGACCAGCAGCTCGGCGACAGCATAGCTCGCCCCGGGGGCAGCGTTGGCGAACAGGTCGGCATCGGCGATGCTCGCGGCTTCCTGCGCGCCGAGCGGTGCGAGCGTCACCTTGCCACCCTTTTCGCCTAGCGGCTTGCCGGCCATGTCGAAGGCGCGGATGCGCCATTCGGCGGCGATCGGCGTGGTCGCATCGGAGACCAGCGCGACGCGGGTCGCGCCGTCCTTGTGCTCGGTGACGATCGCCTGGGGCGCGAAGAAGCGCTTTGCCGCATATTGGAGCAGCTTCCACTGGCCATCATAGGAGATGCTCGCCCAGGAGATTGCGGGCCAGGTGTCGTTGATCTGCCAGTAGAGCGAGCCCATCGTCACCGGACGGCAGGCGCGGTGATGGCGCGCGGCCATGTCGATCGCCTGGACTGGTTGACCTGGGTCAGATAGACGAGATCGGCAAAGTCCTTTGCCGGGCGCAGCCGCTGGTCGAGGTAGAGCTGCAGCCGGGCATTGCCTTCGCCGGCAAGGAAGCGCTGGTGTGCCTTGAGCACCGGGCTGTCGATCGCGAGCGGTCCGTCACCCGCGAAGTCGCGGATCGTCGACAGGTCCGGCATCGCCTGGAAGCCATATTCGGACATGAAGCGCGGGCAGCTGTCGAGGTAGCGCTCGACCGGCTTGGAGCCGGACCAGACGTCCCAGAAATGGCGGTCGCCGTCCTTGTCGGTATCGGTCGGCGCCTCATAGTCGGTGGCCGGCGAGTTGTTCCAGTAAGGCGTGCCGGGCGAGCGGGTGATCACTGCGTCCCGCAGCACGCGATCGAACAGCATCGCCATGCCCACGCCGATCCGCTCCTGCTCATCGGCGCCGACACGCTTCTTGAACGCCTTGCGATCGGACCAGTTCTCCCAGCCGGCGAGAATCTCATTGCCGCCCGACCAGGCGATAACCGAGGGGTGCGGCTGGAGCCGCTCGACCTGCTCCTCGGCCTCAATGCGGACATTGTCGCGGAATTCGGCGTCGGGAGGCGTGATCGAGCCGCCGAACATGAAGTCCTGCCAGATCATCAGGCCAAGCTGGTCGGCGATCTCGTAGAACGCGTCGTCGAGATAATAGCCGCCACCCCAGACGCGGATCATGTTCATGTTGGTGTCGCGCGCGCTTTGCAGGATGTCCTGCATCTGGGCACGAGGCACGCGGCTGGGGAAATTGTCGAACGGGATCAGGTTCGCGCCCTTGGCGAAGATCGGGATGCCGTTGACCTTGAAGCCGAAGCTGCCGTCCTTGCGGATCAGCTCAACGGTGCGCAGGCCGGTCTTGTGGGTGACGCTGTCGGCCTTGCCCTCGCGATCGGAAAGCTCGCCCGACACATTGTACATGGGCTGCGCGCCATAGCCGACGGGCCACCAGCGGCGAGGCGACGCGACGGTCAGCGGTACGCTGACTTCGTTGATGCCCGGTGCCACCGTGAAGCTGCGGGCGACCGTCTGCTTCTTGCCGTCCGGGCCGGCAAGGGTTGTGCGCAGGGTCAGCTTGCTGCTGGCGCCGGCGACGATGCGATAGCGTGCCACCAGCCGTGCCTCGGCATCGTTCAATGCTTCCTGCTCGACGCGCAGATTGTCGATCCGGGCATTGTCCCAGGCCTCGAGCCGGGCGGGGCGCCAGATGCCGATATTGACGAGGCGAGGACCCCAGTCCCAGCTATACTGGTATTTCGGCTTGCGAATGTAGGGCGAGGTCTGCTTGCCCTTGGGTTCGTCGCCGAACTCGGAATCATATTCGCCGGGCAGCGGATTGGCCTGGGCGAGCACCATCGGCTGCAGCGTGCGGATCGGCGACGCGATCGAGACGACCAGCTCGTTGCGGCCGAGCTTGAGCACCGACTTTGCGTCGATCCGCCAGCGGCGATGCGCGTTGGCGGTGGTGAGCAGCTTCTGTCCGTTGAGCGAGACCGTGGCGAAGGTGTCGAGGCCGTCGAACACCAGGTCGAGATGATCGCGCTTGAGCATCGCCGGGGTGACCTCGATCACCTTGCGGAACTGCCAGTTGGTGAGGCCTGCCCATTGGATCGGTGCCTGGTTGATCCCCTTGAACGGATCGGGGACGCGCCCCGAGGCGATCAGGTCCTGCTGGACGCTGCCGGGCACCTTTGCCGCGAACCAGTCCGTCTCGCGTGGATGCGCCTTGGCGGCCTCGGCGTCGGCGGGATCGATGCGGACTTCCCAGGTGCCGTCGAGCGATACCGTGTCGCGCGGGCCGGCCCAGGCGGCGGTGCTGGCGAGGAGCAGCGGCAGGAGCAGCGCGCGCTTCACTTGGCGGCTCCCTCGGTCAGCACGACCTTCTCGACGGTGTAGAAGGGGGCGGATGCCGGCGAAGTGAACTGGAAGCACAGGTCGTCCTCTCCCTGCATTTTCCCCGGAATCGTGCCGGAGAAGCTGAACTGGGTTGGTGCCGTGGCGGGGTCGGGCAGCGCGAAGCTGCCGATCACGATCGGCTTGATGGTCTTGTCATTGGCGGCGGCGGTGCAGCGGGCGGTGATGACCAACTCACCATGCATGGTTGCCGGATAAGGATCGCGGCGCTTGCCGGTCTCGTGCGCGAGACCCCAATGCCGGGCGAGCCGCGCGACGCTGACGGTGAAACCGCGGGCGATGTCGAGCGGGGCCGCGGGATAGGCGGTGCAGGTGTTGAACAGGTCGATATTGTAGACGGGAGCGTTGGCGGTCTGGTCCGGTGTGAGCGGTACGCGCAGGTACAGCGAACCGCCCGGGCAGGCCGTCATTTCCGAAGTAGTACGCGTCAGCAGCGCAGCGCGGCTGGTGTCGAAGGCGCGCGGCGCCGCAGTGGCGTTGCCGCTCTTGTCGAACGCCGCGGCGTGGATCGTGACGCCCGGCTTGAGCGCTAGCGGCGCCTTGTAGACCGGCGATTTGGCGGTCGGTTCGCGGCCATCGAGGGTGTAGCGGATCGTGCCATAAGGCGCCTGGGTCGTCAGCGAGACCGTCGCCTTGTTCGCACGCAGCGCATCTCGGCGGCTACCTTGGAGCTGGTACCCAACTGCGAAAGCGCCATCGGCCACTTCCATGCCCGAGCGGCGCCAGCGTGCGATCTGCGGCTGGACCCGCTCGAGGAAGCTGGTGAAGTCGCGCCGGTCCCTGGCGGACCAGGTCATCTCGGCGATCGCCGCGGCGCGCGGGAAATAGGCGTGCTGAACCTGCTGCGGCGTGATCAGATACTCGCTCCAGGCATTGCCCTGTGCCCCGAGCACATGCTTGGCTTTCTCCGCATCGATCCCGGCGGGAACCGGCTCGTAGCGATAGATTTTCTCGAGCGATTGCACCGCCAACCGACCGTTGAGTTCGTCGGGAAGGTTGCTCTGCAACTGGTCGAGATAAAGCAGGGGGGCGGGGCTCAGCACCACGTCATGTCCCTGGTTGGCGGCTTCCACCGCGCCCTTCTCGCCGCGCCACGACATCACCGAGGCAGAAGCAGGCAGGCCGCCTTCGAGGATTTCATCCCAGCCGATCAGGCGGCGGCCCTTGCCGGCGAGATAGGTGCCGAACTGCTCGATCATCCAGCTCTGCAGCTGGTTCTCGGTCTGCAGGCCGAGCGCCTTGATCTGCGCCTGTACCTTGGGCGAGCGCTCCCACTGGTCCTTGATCGCCTCGTCGCCACCCAGGTGGATATAGGTGCTGGGGAACACCTCGATCAGCTCGTCGAGCACGTTCTTGACGAAGGCGATGCCTTCCGGCGCCGGGTTGAACAGATAGGGCATCACACCCCAGTCATGGCCAACCTCGGGCGAGTCCGCGAAGACGCTGAACTCGGGATAGGCGGCGGCGAGCGCCTGGGCGTGGCCGGGCAGATCGATTTCGGGGACGATCGTTACCCCGCGCTTGGCGGCATAGGTGACCAGCGCCTTGAGCTGATCCTGCGTATAGAACCCACCATGCTTCGGCCCGACCGGACCGCCGCTCGACGGCGGCGTCCGCCAGCCGCCGACTTCGGTGAGTCTGGGATAGCGCTTTACCTCGAAGCGCCAGCCCTGGTCGTCGGTGAGGTGGAGGTGCAGCGTATTGAGCTTCACCGACGCCATCTGGTCGACCACCTTGTATACTTCTTCGATCGGCTGGAAGTGGCGCGCCACATCCATCAACAGGCCGCGCCAGCGGAAGCGCGGCGCGTCTTCGATCGTCGCGGCGTGAACCAGGACGGGCTTGCCGAAGGCGCGGTCGGGGCTGAGCAACTGGGCCAGCGTCATCGCGCCATAGAGCAGGCCGCTGTCGCTAGATGCTGCAATCCGGATCCCCTTCGCATCGACGGTCAGGCGATAGGCTTCGTCACCGGTCACCGACGCGTCGCGAACCAGCTGGATCGGGGCCGCACCCGTTTCGGTAGCAAGTGTGATGCCGCGTTCCGCCTTGACGTGCGTCGCCAGAAGGCTGGCAGCGGCCGCTGCGCCAGGGTCGCCTGCTGGAATGCCGATCGCTGCGCCATCGCGTACGGTGAAACCGCCCGCGCCGAGCGTGATCGAGGCGGGAAGGGGCGTGAGCGGGAGATCCTGCGCGAACGAAGCAGGGGCTGCGAGCAATACCGCCCAGCCCAGATGTCGCATCCGCCGAGCCGCCAGTTTCGCCATGCTTTCCTCCCGCTTATTTTTGATCGCAGCCAAACTGGTGTAACCAATATAAGTCCTGCGGCACAATAGTGTCATTCGCGCGAGGGGCGGAATGCCGGCGGAAAGGGCAACGCACGTAGGCTTGCTCTGTGTGTCTGCATGTTTCTGGGAGAGGGATTGCGCGGAAAGGCGCTTGCGTATGTCTGCAAAGTGCGTGAGATACCAATATGAAACCAAAGCATGTCATTGCTCCCACAGCGCAGGTGCGATAGTTTTGCGCCAAACGGAGCGTGCAGGGGACGCCGCCGGGGAGGATTGATGCGATTTTCGGACCAGGTAGGACGTTTCCGCGAGGACAACCCGTCCCCGCTCTACCTCCAGTTGCAGCAGCTCATCCGCGACGGGATCGGCTCGAACGTGCTCGGCCAGGGCGACGCGATCCCGCCGGAGCGCGATCTGGCGATCGAATATGACGTATCGCGTATCACCGTGCGCAAGGCGATCGGCGGGCTGGTCGAGGAAGGCCTGCTGACCCGGCGTCGCGGCGCGGGGACCTTCGTGGCTGGGCGCGTCGAGAAGAGCTTCTCCAAATTGTCGTCCTTCACCGAGGACATGGCGGCGCGGGGACGCACTGCGAGCAGCACCTGGATTTCGCGCGCACCGGGGGAAGTGAACCCCGAAGAAGCCATGATGCTCGGCCTTTCGCCGGGGGCGCCGGTTCTGCGCTTCGCGCGCATCCGCTTCGCCGACGAAGAGCCGATGGCGCTCGAATTCTCGACGATCGCCGGCTACTGCCTGCCCTCGGTCAATGCGGTGAAGGACTCGCTCTACGACGCGCTCGACAAGGTCGGCAACCGGCCCGTCCGCGCGCTCCAGCGGCTGCGTGCCGTGCCGTTCGGTGCCGAGCACGCGAGGATGCTGGGCGTCGACCCGGGCCATTCCGGACTGCTGATCGAGCGTCGTGCCTTTCTGCGCGATGGCCGGCCCGCCGAAGTCACTCGCTCCTATTATCGCGGCGACGCCTATGACTTCGTGGCCGAGCTGAGCGACATCTAACCTTTCCTTCCCGTTGCCATCGGGTCGCCGCGCGCGGCCCCAGTCGGAGTATCGCCATGAATCGTCGCCAAATCCTGCGTGGGAGTGTCGGCGTCGGCGCGCTGCTGGCGGCACCGATGGGCACGGTGGCGGAAGCCGCCGCGAAGGGCGCGGGCGACGGCGATGGCTTCCCGATGCCGCGCCCGCTCGACACGCTGGCGCCGAGGCTGCCGGAGAGCGATCCCTCGCGTACGCTTCTGGAACTCGGCTGGCGCTTCCACGAAGGTGATATTCCCACGCCGGAGCCGCAGGGGCATCACGAGACCTATCTGAGCGTCAAGGCGGGCAACGCGCTCGGTGCGGCGGCGATCGCCTATGACGACAGCGACTGGCGCGACGTGCGGCTGCCGCACGACTGGGCCGCGGCGCAACCCTTTGTCGAGACCGCCAATGTCTCGCAGGGCTATCGTCCGCGCGGGATCGGCTGGTACCGCCGCACGCTGCGGCTCGATCCGGCGGATCAGGGCAAAACGCTCGAGCTGCATTTCGACGGCATCGCTACCAACGCGACGATCTGGATCAACGGCAGCACGGTCGCGCACAACTGGTCGAGCTACAACAGCGTCTATGTCGACCTGACGCCCTTCGCGCGGTTCGGCGAAGAGACCAACGTGATCGCGATCCGCGTCGACGCCAATGCCAAGGAAGGCTGGTGGTACGAGGGCGCCGGCCTCTATCGCCATGCCTGGCTGGTGCGGCGCCCGCCGGTGGCGATCGTCAGCGATGGCGTGCACTGCGATCCGCGCCAGGTCGACGGGCGCTGGCAGGTGCCGGTTACCGTGACACTGGCCAATGTCGCCCGCAAGGCGGCTGCGGTGACGGTCGAAGCGGTACTGCTCGATCCTGACGGGCGCGAGGTTGCACGCGGCGAGGTGCAGGCGAGCGTGCCGGTGCTCGACAGCGCTGATGCCATGCTGCGGCTCAATGCCGGATCGCCGCGACTGTGGTCGGTCGAGGCGCCGACGCTCTACACGATGCGCACCCGGGTGCTGCAGGACGGCGCGTCGATCGACGAGCGGCGGGTGGCGATCGGCTTCCGTACGATCCGCTTCGACGCCGATCAGGGGCTGTTCGTCAACGACAAGCACGTCAAGCTGAAGGGCATCTGCCTGCACCAGGATCATGCCGGGGTTGGCGTCGCGGTGCCGGACTCGCTGCACCGCTGGCGGCTCGAGCGGCTGAAGGACATGGGCTGCAACGCGATCCGCATGTCGCACAACGCGCCGACCGCCGAGCTGCTCGACTGGTGCGACCGGATGGGCTTCCTCGTCATGGACGAGAACCGCCTGTTCAACCCCGCACCCGATTACATGGCCCAGCTCGAATGGCTGGTGCGGCGCGACCGCAATCATCCGAGCGTGATCCTGTGGTCGGTATTCAACGAGGAGCCGATGCAGGGCACCGGCGCCGGCGTCGAGATGGTCCGGCGGATGATCGCGGCGGTGAAGAAGCTCGACGACAGCCGGCCGGTGACCGGGGCGATGAACGGGTCGTTCTACAACGAGGTCAGCGTCGCTGGCGAGTTCGACGTGATGGGCTTCAACTATTACCAGGCCGATTACGACAAATACCACAAGCTCCATCCGAACCAGCCGATCACCAGCTCGGAGGACACCAGCGCCTATGAGACGCGCG
>PJUL01000289.1_pt1 | contig 40024 bp, 26 predicted proteins | sample 1512221 | NCBI WGS metagenome assembly PJUL01 (sample SAMN08177667, study PRJNA422409) | Feces metagenome, whole genome shotgun sequencing project.
CCGCTTCATGCTGGTCACCGACGCCATGCCCACCGTCGGCATGGCCGACAAGCGCTTCACCCTGCAGGGCCAGGCCATCACCGTGCAGGACGGCGTGTGCGTCGGCCCCGGCGGCACCCTGGCGGGCTCTGACCTCGACATGATCGGCGCCGTCCGCAACGCCGTCGACATGCTGGGCCTGTCGCTGGACGAGGCCGTCATGACCGCCTCCAGCGCCCCCGCCGCCTTCCTCGGCCTTGCCGCCCAACGCGGAACCATCGCCCCCGGCATGGCCGCCGACCTCGTCCTCCTCGACGACCACCGCAACGTCGTCCGCACCTGGATCGACGGGCGCGGCTAGGTCGGCGCGCGACGGCCGGACCAGGGCCAGGCCGCCGCGACGCGCGGCCTCAGTAGCGCCAGGTCAAAGCCAGGCGCAGGGTGCGCCCGGGCGCCGGAACCACCGCCAGCGACAGCGGGTCGAGGTAGTATTCGTCCCCGACGTTGTCGAGATTGGCGTCGAGCGTCACCTGGTCGGTCACCTTGTAGGTGGCGAAGAGGTCGTAGACCGTGGCCTTGCGATAGAGCTGCTGGATCGCCGACAGGCCGACGTTCCACTCCTTGTCCAGCTTGCTGATCGGACCCGAGTTGGCGACCATCCGCCCGCCCACGATCAGCCGCTCCTGGAAGAGGCGCGTCCCAAGCGTCAGGTTGACGTTGTACTTCGGCGGGTTCTGGGTGTTGGTGTAGGAGCCCTCGAAGCCGCCCGCCACGCAGTCGGGCGTGTTGATCAGCTCATCGATGCCGCGCTGCAGGCCATAGGCCCGGCGCTCGGCGGCGATGTCGGGCGCGCAGGTCTCGGCCTTGAAGTAGCGGTGCGCCGACAGGTCGGCGAACACCCGGCCCATGTCGTACGAGGTCTGCAGCTCCACGCCCTCGACGTTGAAGCTGTCGACATTGCGGATCAGGCCCGCCGACAGGGTGCGATAGTCACGGGTGATCAGATCGCGGATGCGGGTGTCGAAATAGGCGACCTTCAGCGCGCCGCGGTCGCCCGCCTTCCAGAGATCGCGCTGCAGGATGCTGGCGCCGACTTCCCAGCTCTTGCTGTGCTCGGGCTTGAGGTCGTCGGTCGGCTTGGCGGCGGTGAACAGGCCCAGCGTCGACTCGAACAGGCTGGGCAGCTTCACGCCCTCGGCGTACTTCACGTAGATCAGGCTGTTCGGCGTGGGCTTGTAGCTGGCGCTGACCGTCGGCATGAACGCATCGGCCTTGCGGCGGATCGGCTTGGACCACGTCCAGGACGTCGGGCCTTCCAGGTCCTCGGGCGCGTCGGCGCGATAGGTCGTCCAGCCCTTGATGTCGCCCACCGTGCCCTTCTCGTAGGGCGAGGCAAGCAGCGAGGCCTCGGTGAAGGCGCCCTGCGCGTCGGGGAACCAGTAGACGCGCGCCACGCTGGTCAGCGCGCCCGGCCGGGTCGGGTTGGGCATGTAGAAGGTGGTGTCGCGATAGCGGCCGATCACCTCGTAGGGCCCTTCGGTGGCCGTGCGGTTGCGGTCGCGGATGTCGATGCGGTTGAACCGGCCCCCGGCCGTCAGCTCCCACTGGTCGTTCGGGGCCCAGGTCACCGAGCCGACCACGCTGTACTCCTTGCGCTCGGCGTTGCGCAGGTAGCGGTTGTTGCGCAGGTCCTCTTCCAGGATCGGCGAGTTGGGGCCCGGCTTGATGTCCTCGCTGGTGAACGAGCCGCCGTAGGTGAAGTCCAGCCGGCCAAGGCCGGTGAACACCCGCGAGGTGTTGGTCACGTCGCCGCCGAACCGCTCGATGGAGAGCTCGTTCCAGTAGGCGTCGCGATAGCCGTCCTCGGTGTTGAAGGTCGGGCCGTCGTACCATTGGGTCGGCCGGTCGAGGAACCAGGGCGTGACGCCGGTCAGGCCGTTGTAGGCCAGGCTCTCGGCCTTGGTGAGCCAGAGGTTGGCCTTCAGGTCGATCAGGTCGTTGGCGGGACGGTAGCGATAGCGCAGGTTATAGGCGTCCAGATCCATGTGACCCAGCGCCCACTGCGGCACGCGCTCGCGGTTCACGCGGATGATCTGCGAGGCCATGATCTCGCCCTGGCGGCCGTCGAAGTGGCGGTAGCCGGCTTCCAGGACCTGATCGTCGCTGATCTTCCAGGTTCCCTTCAGCAGGAAGGATTCGGAGCTGTTGGAGGTGTTGAACACCTCGGTCTTGGCCGGGTTCAGCGTCGCCAGCAGGCCGCGCCCCGTCGGGAAGTCCTCATAGCCCTCCGAGCCGGAGAAGTAGTTGCCGTTCTCGCGCTTGGCATAGGCGGCCACCAGGTCGAACCGGTCCCAGCTCTTGGCGACGGCGAGGTTGTAGAAATGGCTGCCCGGACGCGTGATGTCGTTGCGGCTGGGGTTCTGGAAGGCGCTCCAGGCGGGCAGATCCTTGGTGCTGGCGTCGGAGATCCCGGCGCGGACGCGGACGCCGAAGTCCTTGCCGGCGCGCAGGATGTCGGCCGCCTTCAGGGTGTCCATGACCACCACGCCGCCGATGCCGCCCGAGGCGTTGGCGTCCAGGCTCGGCCCCTTGGTGATGCTGACGCTGCTGATCAGGTCGGGATCCAGATAGTTGCGCTGCGATTGGCCCGCATAGCCGCGATAGGTGTCGATGGTCGATTGGCCGCCGTCGATGACGACCGGGATGCGGCCCTGGCCCTGCACGCCGCGGATGTTGAGATCGAGCGCGTTGGCCGAGCGCGGGTCGCCCGCCGTCACCCCGGCCACGCCCTTGACCATGTCGGCCACCGACGTGCCGCGAAATCGCTCCAGCGTCTCGCGGGCGATGTAGGCCGAGGAGCGCGCCTTGGAATAGACCGCGTCGCCGCGCGCCTGGTCGCTTTCCTCGTCGGCGAAGGGCGCGCCGGACGGGCCGCCCTGCCCTGCGCCGGCGACGTCGCCCTGCACGCGCAGCGCGCCCAGTTGGGTCGCGCCTTCGGCGGCGGGGGCCGGCGACAGGGTCAGGATGTCGCCCTGGATGCGGTAGGTCAGGCCCGTGCCGGCCAAAAGACGGCTGATCGCCTCGCCGGCCGACAAACGACCCGCGACGGCGCCCGAGGTGCGCCCCTTGGCCAAGGCGGCCGGAACGCTGACCTGCAGGCCCGACTGGCGGCCGAAGGCGGTCAGGGCCGACGGCAGAGACTGGGCGGGGATGTCATAGGCGCGCTGGGCGCTTTCCTGGGCGAAGGCGGGCATGGCCGCGCCCGTCCCGGCCAGCGCCGTCGTCAGCATCAGCGCCGCGGCCAGCGCCGCCTGCCGGCCGCCCGTACGCACTCGATTGGAAAACCCCACGACCGTCTCCGAACTTGCGAAAAACTGCAGATTGCGACGCATGTGCAATCCGTTCTTCCCAATCGACGACGCAGGACCGGCTTTTTCCGAAAAAAGTTCGTGATTTTCGCGAGCGGCCGATTTCCCTTGCGAAACAGCCCCTTGGGGCCGTCAGCGTTCGGAGAGCACCAGGACCCAGGGCGTCACCTGGGTGACTTCGAGGTCGTAGGCCTGGGCCAGAGCGCGGATCACGGCATCCGGATCACGCAGGTTATAGACGCCCGTGACCCGGCGCTCGGACAGCCCCCTGCCCCGCACCAGCACGAGGTCGCGCGTCCATGGCCCGAGCGCCTGCACGACGTCGCCGATGGCGCCGTTCTCGACCAGCAGCTGGCCGTCCCGCCAGGCCGCCACGGCGTTGGGATCCACTGCCGCGCGCCGGAAGCGCCCGTCGCTGTCCAGGGCGACGCCGCGGCCGGCCGGAACCCGCTCCGCGCTCGGCGCCCGAGGCGAGCTCACCGCGACCAGCCCGCGCTGCACCTGGACGCCCGGCGTATCGGCGTCGACCTCGAAGGCCGTGCCCAGCACCCGGGCGCTCACCTGGCGCGAGGCCACGCTGAAAGGCCGCGACGGATCATGGCGTACGTCGAACCACGCCCGTCCCTTGACCAGCCGCAGATCCCGCCGGCCGGCCGAATAGTCCACCGCCAGCGCCGACTCCGGCGCCAGGCTGACCAGGCTGCCGTCCTCCAGGCGCACCTCTCGCACCTCGCCGACGCCGGTGACATAGTCCGACTGCAGCCGAACCAGCGCGCCCGGCGTCAATACGGCGAGGGCCAGCGCCGCGGCGGAGGCCGCCAAGGTCGCGACCAGTCGCCGCCGGCCAGCCCCCAGGGGCGTGGCGCGGCGCTCGCGACGCCGGCCGGCGACCACGCGCTCCACGCTGCCCGGAAGGCCCGCCCAGCGCTCGGCATGGACCGGAGCGACGTCACCGATCGCGCCATAGACGCCGACGATCTCGTCCCAGGCCCCGGCCCGGTCGGGATGGCCCGCGCGCCAGGCCTCGAAGCGCGCGACGAGGTCGGCGTCCTGCGGTTCTTCCTGCAGGGCCAGCAACCACTCCAGGGCTTCGGCGTCCGCGCGCGTGACGTCTTGCTCGGCCATTCGGTCAGGTTCCTCCGGCCCGCGCGGCCGTTCGTTGCAATCGACGTTCGAGCATCGGGTTTTTCCAGAAATCCGGTTCAGCGGCGAAGCCGGTCGCGGCAGTGGGCCACGCCGTCGACCACCAGCTGATGCGCCGCCGAGGTCGAGATCCCCAGTTCGGCGGCGATCTCGCGCAGCTTGGCCCCGCCCAGGCGGTGCATCTCGACGGCGATCCGTGTCCGCTCGGGCAGTTCGGCCATCGCCGCCAGCAGGCGCTCATAGTCGTCGCGCGCCAGGGCGCTGGCTTCGGGAGAAGGCTGCTCGTCGCGCGCGCCCTCGATCAGCGGATCGGGGTCGTCGGCATAAAGGCGGCCGTCCCGCCGCCCCCGCCGGCGCCCGTCCAGCGCCAGGTTGCGCACGATGCGGAAGAGATAGCGTCCCGGGTCGTCGAGCAACCGCCCGGTCAGGGCCTGGCCCAGTCGCAGATAGGCCTCCTGCACCACGTCCTCGGCCTGGTCGCGGTCGCCGGTGATCGCCTGGACATAGCGGACCAGCCCGTCGCGGTGGGCCTGGTAGTGCGAGCGGATCATCTTCTTCTGCGTCACGCGCCCGCCAGACGAAAACGCCCGGACCGCGGGCGCGCCACCGGCGGTCGACGCCGGAACGCGCCCTTAGCATTTGAGAATAAGTCGCAACAAGGCTTGTTTTGCGTCGCGATCCCTGGCACGCAGGCCCGCGAAGCCGACGGAAGCGAAAAGATCGGAGCGCTCGTGCGATTTTCTTTCGGAAAGCGGCGGGCCTGAACCGTCATTCCCTCGTGAGGCGCGAATGCGATGCGATCGCCGGCGCGCCCCGAAGCTCCGGAAGGCCCCATGAACGCACACGTCTCGATCAACGATCCGTCCCGCGCCAAGCGGCTGAAGGCCCGCACCAGCACCACCCACGACCAGCTCGACAGCCGGATCATGTCGCTGGAGCCGTTTCGCGATCGCGACCGCTACGGCCGGTTCCTGAAGGCCCAGTGGGGTTTTCACCGCGAGATCGACGCGCTCTACACCCACCCCGCCCTGGTGGCCCTGGTTCCGGACCTGCCTGAGCGCCGGCGGCTGGACCTGATCGCCCAGGACATCCAGGACCTGGGCCAGCCGGCGCCGAGCGCCTCGACGCCGCCGGTCTTCGGCCAAGGCCCTGTCGACGCGGCCGAGGCCTTCGGCTGGCTGTATGTGGCCGAGGGCTCCAACCTCGGCGCGGCGTTCCTGCTGAAAGCGGCGGCCGCCCTGGGCCTCGACGAGACCTTCGGGGCCCGTCACCTGGCGCCCCATCCCGAGGGCCGGGGCCGCCACTGGCGCGGTTTCGTCGCCGCCCTCGACGGCCTGGCCTTCGGCGACATCGAGGAGACCCGCGCCGTCGACGGCGCCGCCGCCGCGTTCCGTCGGGTGCGGGGACTGGTCGATGACGCCTTCGCCTGAGGACGCCCACCAGCGACCGCGCCTTGTCCGCTGGATCTGGCTGGTCCTTGGCCTGGTCTGCGTGGCGCTGGGCTTCATCGGCGCCTTCGTGCCGCTGATGCCGACGACGGTGTTTCTGATCATGGCCGCGGCTTGTTTCGCGCGCTCGTCCCCGAGGCTGGAGACCTGGCTGCTGGACCACCCGCGCTTTGGCCCCACCTTGCGCGCCTGGCGACGCGATCGGGCCATCCCGCCGGCCGCCAAGCTGATGGCCTGCGGCGGCATGGCCGCGGGCCTGGCGATCTTCTGGTGGGGCGCCCATCCCAAGTGGCCGCTGCTGCTGCTCGTGGCCGCCATCATCGGCCTGTGCGCGGCCTATGTGGTCTCGCGCCCGTCGCGGGGCGCGCAGGGGTGAAGCCCATCGCCCTGGCCAGACAGGAAGCCGGCTCGTTCGAGCATCTTCCCATCGCAGCGCCCCTCGCGGCGGTCCGTGCACCTCGCCGAGGCGGCTCGCGGACGGCCGCTGGCATGGTGCTGTCGGTCGGGCTGCACGCGGCCCTGGCCGGCGCGATCCTGTTCGGCGGGTTCGCTCCGGCCTTCGTGACGCCGCCCCCAGCCGCGCCGATGATCGTGGAACTCGAGACCACCTCGCCGCCGGTTCCCCAGCTGGAGGTTCCGCCCGGCCCGCAGCAGCAGGAGCGTCAGGCCGCACGGCCGACGCCGCCGAAGCCGCCGCCCGTCAAGACGGCCCCGGCCGCGCCGGAGCCGGTGTTCTTCACGCCGCCGCGCCCCGTCTCGCCCGTCGATCCCGAGCCGGCCGCGCCCCAGACGACGGCTCCGCCGACCCAGCCCGCGCCGGTCGCCCAACGCGCCGCCAGCAACGCGGTCGCCACCTGGGAGGGCCAGGTCCTGGCCGCGCTGGAAAAGAAACGCCGCTACCCTCCGGCGGCCCAGGCCCGGCGACAGCAGGGCGTGGCCCACGTGCGCTTTCGGATGCGCCGGGACGGCAAGGTGCTGTGGTCGCGCCTGGAGCGCTCGTCGGGTTTCGGCGAACTGGATCGCGCCGCCGTGGACACCCCCAAACGCGCCCAGCCCCTGCCCCCGGTTCCCGCCGACCGCCCTGACGAAGTGGAGCTGGTCGTCCCGGTCGAGTTCTTCATCGCGCGGCCCTGAAACCCCGACGGACGGCCTGGATAGCGCTCGTCGGCGCTCCCGCCACGACGCCTTAAGATTGCGAAGCGGTGTTACAACGCACGTTTTTCTACCATAGTGACGCCTAGCTTGAGGGCGATGTCGCGCGGTAGGCGGAGGTGGGGCTTGAAAGTCTTGTTGGATGTGCGTCGCGCCGTCCTGGGTGCGAGCATCGTGACCTGCCTGGCCACGGCCCTGCTGACCGCCACGTCGGCTGACGCCCAGATCGCCCTGCCCTCCCGCCAGGAACTGGATCCGGCCAACGCCGCCCCGATCGCCGCCGCGCCGCGCGGCGACCTGTTCAAGGGCGTCGAGGCCGGCCCCTGCGCCTTCCGTGACAGCCCCATCAGGGTGACTCTGAAGGCGGTCGACTTCCAGGGCGGCGCCTCCGGCGGCCTGGCCGTCTCCGAACAGGCCCTGGCCTCGACCTATGCCGAGTACATCGGTCGCGAAGCTCCGCTCAGCGTCGTCTGCGACATTCGCGACCGGGTGGCGTCGCTTTATCTGCGGCGCGGCGTGCTGGCCAACGTGGTCATTCCCGAGCAGCGGATCGCCGATGGCCGCCTGACCCTGACGGTGGTCGAGGCGCGGATCGGATCGGTCAACTACAGCGGCGACGCGGGTCCGGCCCAGAAGCAGGTCGTGCGGTTCCTCAACCAGCTACGCGGCATGGCGCCGTTCGACCTCGACGTCGCCCAGCGCTACCTGCTGCTCGCGTCGGACGTGCCGGGCGTGCGCATCCAGTCGGCGCTGAAACCGTCACCGCAAGGCGACGGTGCGCTGGACCTGGAAGTCGCCATCTCCCGCGACGCCGTCGACGGTTCGGTGGTCGCCCAGAACTACGGCTCCAAGACAGTCGGCCGCGACCTGACCCTGGCGCGCCTCGATCTCAACGGCTTCACGCCGCTGGGCGAGCGCACCTCGATCCTGGGCTATGGCACCCTGTCCAGCGACGAGCAGCGGGTCATCCAGGTGGCCGAACGCTTCTATATGGGGGCCGACGGCCTCACCGCCGACCTGTCGGGCGCCTGGGGCTGGACCAAGCCGGGCGATGTTCTCAAGCCGCTGGACCTGGAAGGCGACTCCTTCGCCGGCAGCGTTCGCCTGACCTACCCGCTGACGCGCCACCGCAACCGCAACCTCAACATCGGCGTCGGCCTCGACTGGATCGATCAAAAGGTCGAGTTCGGCGGCGGCATGGCCACCCTGACCGAGGATCACCTGCGAGTGTTCTTCCTGCGCCTGGACGGCCACTACGCCCCGGCCAGCCTGGCCTCGCATTCGGTGGCCATGACCGGCGTGTTCGAGGTGCGCCAGGGCAGCAACGGCCTGGGCGCCAGCCGCTATGGCGACCTTTCGGCCTCGCGCCTGCTTGGCAAGCCCAAGGCCACGGTGGTGCGCACCGAGGGCGAGATCGGCGGCCGCCTGGCCGGGCCGGTGATCGGCAAGCTCAATGTCGTCTGGCAGCACACCGACGATCCGCTGCTATCCTACGAGGAGTATGGCGTCGGCAACCTGACGATCGGGCGCGGCTACGATCCGTCGTCGGCGTCTGGCGACCGCGCCCTGGCGGCCTCGCTGGAGTTCAGCACCGTCCCCCTGCCCTTCAACGGCGGGCGCGCCGCCTGGCGTCCCTACGCCTTCTACGATCTGGCCGAACTGACGAACCTGGGCGTCGGCGCCGGCAAGCTGGACCTTACCTCGGCCGGGGTCGGGGTGCGCGCGCAGCTGACCTCGCGGGTGGCGCTCGACCTGACCTGGGCCAAGCCCTTCGACAGCCCGTTCGGCACGGGCGACGCGCCTTCGTCGCGCGTGCTCGTCTCGCTGTCCGCCGCCCTGTTCTAGCCCGCTGACGTCTCCGGAGCGCTCTCCATGACCCAGTTTCCGACCCGCTTCCCCGCCCCCCGTTCGCCGCGCCGGACGAAACTGCTGGCCGCCTCGGCCCTGTGCGGCGTCGCCGCCATGCTGGCAGAGCCCGCTTCGGCCGGGACCCTCCCGACCATTCCGGGGGCCGGCGACATCACGGTCTCCTCAGGCGGCTCGCAGCCGCTGTTCACCTATGCCGACCCCATCACCCTGCAGGTGCAACTGAACGCCTCACGGACGGTGATCAACTGGTCCAGCCTGCACGTCAGCAGCGGCGACACGCTGGAGTTCCAGTTCAACGCCTCCAGCGACATCGTGCTGAACAAGACGACCAGCCAGATCGCCATCGACAACGGCGGCACCGTGACCGGCAGGGTCGGAGCGGCGACCGGCGGCAACATCTGGTTCTATTCGCCGCAAGGCGTGATCGTCTCGCCCGGCGCGACCATGACCGCGGGCGGCTTCGTGTTCGCCGGCGGCACGGGCCTGATCGACGCCAACTTCGTCAACGCCGCCGATCCGACGGCCGTGCTTCGTGCGGCGTCCAACGGATTGATCCGCCTGTCCACGCTCAGTGCGGCGACCAGCGCCTCGATCGATGCGTCGGGCAACGTCGTGCTCAGCGCAACCAGCGGCGCTCTCAGCGCCCAGACGGTCTACGGCGCGACGGCTCAGGTGAGCACGACATCCGGCTCGATCACCGCCTCGGAGGTCACCGCCACCAGCGGCGCGGCCACGGTCACCGCAGGCGGCGCCGGCGCGACCGTGACCCAGATCACCGGCGCCACCGGCGTCACCGTCTCATCGAACAACAACACCTCGGTCGGGGCCGCCACGACCACGGCCTCCGGCGACATCCTGATCACCAGCAACGGATCAGCCTCGCTGACCCTTGGCAACTCGGCACGCGACCTGACCCTGAGCGCGCCCCTGGTCTTCGCGAGCACCATCGACGCCGGGCGCAGCGTCTACCTGACCGCCACGACCTCGGCGCTGCTGACCAACCGGATCTACGCCGGCGACGACATCGAGATCACCGCCGACGGCAACGTGACGGCCGGCTCGTCGGCCAGCTCTCGCCTGAGGACCCTGGGGACCGGAAGCGACGATTCCCACATTCTGCTTCGCTCGACCACAGGCTCGGTGTCCGCCCAGCAGCTGGAGACCACGGGAAGCGGCTCAAGGGCCGGCGACATCACCGTCAGCGCCGCGACCTCGACGACCCTGACCTCGGCTTCGTCGAGCAGGAACCTGACCTGGACCGGCGGCGGAAACCTGGCGCTGACGGGCGCCTACAGCGCCGCAGGCACGGTCTCGCTGACCTCGGCCACCGGGGCCCTGAACCAGACGTCGGGCGTGGTCACGGCCAACGCCTTGGCCGCAGAGGCCGCCATGGGCGTCAGCCTGACCGGCGCAAACATGATCAATCAGGTCGGCGACGTTCAGACACTGACCGGCGACGTGGTGCTGAACAACGCCAAGGCCCTGACCGTCGCCGGCGATGTCGGCGGGCGCGACATCACCATAACCACCACAGCAGGCGACCTGACCGTAAATTCGGACGTCCAGATCGTCGCTGCACGCGACCTCGACCTCACGGGTGCGACCGGCCTGACCGTCAACACCGGCCTGGGCGGCCTGCTCTCCGCAGACGGCGACGCCACCTTGACGGCGACCACCGGCGACGTGTCGGCCATTTCCCTGTCGTCTGGCGGATCGGCCCTCGTCCAGGCGCTGTCCGGCAGAGCGACCCTGCGCAGGGCCTTGCTGACGGGCGGCGGCGATCTCACGATCTCCGCCACGGGAACGGCGACCCTGGGCGCCGACACCCCGTTGAGCATCGGCGCTGCTGATTACGTCAACCGCACGGGCGGCGCCGGAACAATCAACGTCACCTCGTCGGGCGGCGACGCCATGGTGTTCCTGGACAGCCTGACCGGCGGCGGCCTGACCTCGGTGACCGCCAGCAACACGGTCGGCACGGCCTGGATCGGCATAGACGGCGGCTTCGACGTCGACGTCATCGAGGGTTTCAGCGCCTACCTCGACGCGACGAACGGCACGATCAACGCCACCAGCGTCACATTGGGCGGCGGCGACTACACCGCCAAGGCGCGCGACTGGAATGGCGCGGCGCTGACCCCCGGCGGAACGATCCGCAACCTGACGATCATCGACACCGACGGCGGTCTGGTGCTGGCCGACGCCCTGACCGCCACCGGCAATCTGCGGCTGGAGTCCTATGACATCCTAACCAGCGCCTACGACCTGGCGGCCGGCGGCGACGTCACGGTGATGGCGGCGGGCGACATCGACCTGGCCTCGGCGACAGCCGGCGACGACATCACCGTCCAGTCCTTCGGCGGCCAGGCCATCCTGCGCAAGGCCGACCTGGCCGGCGCGGGCGCGGCCCGTGATCTGCGCGTCACTGCATCCGGCAACGCCGTCCTGGGCGATCCCGACTATACGGCGATCACCTCCGACAACGTGTTCACCCGCTCGGGCGGCGGCGCGGGAACGGCCGAGGTGAAGTCGACCAACGGCTCGGCCATGGTCCATCTCGACACCAGCGCGGCGATCGACACGGTCGAGGGCGCGGACGTCGACATCACGATCGCCAGCGGCCCAGGCGTCTTCGGCGCGCTCACGGCCACGACCGGCGACGTCTATGCGGAAGTGCTGGACGGCGCGATGACCGTGGGCACGGCCACCGCCGCGAACGGCGACGTCAGCCTTTACGACGCCGGCGGCGACCTGAAGATCATGGGGTCGGTTCACGGCGCGGGCCTGGTGCACGTCGAGACCGACGGCCTGCTGGACGGCCGCCTGGCCAGCCTGATCTCCAGCGACGGCGACCTGGAGCTGATCGGCGGCGCTGTCGAGCTTGGCCATGTCACGGCCAGCGGCATGCTCGAGGCTTCGGCCATGGACACCGACCTCACGGTGCAACTGGCCGAGGCCGGGCAGACGGTCGTGGTCGCCTCGCTCTACGGCGACGCGACGCTGCGCGGCGCCAAGGCGCCGGACGGCGTAGTCGTGCTGGCGGCCAACACCGCAACCTTCGGCGCCGACGACAAGGCCTCGATCACCGCCGCCAACTACGTCGACACCAACGCCGCCAGCGGCGGCCTGGGCGGGTTGCAGGTGTTGTCCTTCGACGGCGACGCCGTGGTCAACATCGACTCGGCCACCAACGGCGTGGCCTTGGTCGGCGCGTCGATCGGCGGCAGCGCCACCGTCGTCCAGAAGACCGGCGACCTGAAGATCGACGAGATCGCCGCCTACAACATCACGATCGAAGCCATGGGCGGCTCGCTGGAGACCGGCTCCACGATCACCAGCGGCGGCGACTACGCCATCACCGCCCAGGCCTTCCTCGGCGACGCCCTGACCCCCACCCTGTTCAACGGCGTCATCCGCGACGTCACCATCACCGACACCCTCGGCGACCTCGACCTGGGAACCGCGGCGATCCACGCCGACCGCAAGCTGACCATCGTCGCCCAGGACGGCGCGGTCCTGGGCCTGGCGCAACTGAGCGCCGGCTCGGGGCTGGGCGACGGCGACATCGACGTGAGCGGCCAAGGCGTCGCGCTCGACACGGTCGCCGGCGACGGATCGGTGACCCTGGACGGCGGAACCGACCAAGTGAACGTGGCCGGCGACGTCACGGTCGGCGGCGACTATGTCCTGGCCGGCGGCGGATTCTCGATCGCGGCCCTCAGCCCTCTGGGCGCGAAGGCCGGCGACTGGACGATCGACGACAAGGTCGGCGACCTCGACTTCACGGGCGCCTCCATGCGCTATGGCGGCGACATCACCCTCACCGTTGTGGGCGGCGTCACCGGCGGCGACATCACCGGCGACAACGGCGACATCCGCGTAGCCGCCGCCAGCGGCCAACTGGGCGCGCTGAACGCCGCGACCGGGCAAGTCCGGGCCACCGCCAGCGTCGGCGGCATGACCCTCGTCTCGGCCAAGGCCGCGGACCTGATCGAGGTCTCCGCCGCAACCGGCGTGGCCGGATTGGGCGCGGCGGTTCTGACCGGAACCGGCAGCAACAGCCTGCTCGTGCAATCTGCGAACGGCGACGTGACCCTCGGCGCGGCGATGCCCGGCGCCGTCACCACGGCCAATCTGGTCACCTCCGCGGGGACCAGCACGGTGCTGGAGGCCTCGAGCGCCAACGGCAAGGTCGGGGTCCACCTGGATCGCACCGACACGACCCTCACGACCCTCGCCGCCCGGGACGCGGTCACGGTCGTCGTCTCCAGCGGCCCGCTGACGATCGGCCAGTTGACGGCCGGCGGCGCCTCCGAGGTCAGGGGCGGCGGCGACACGCGGCTGGTCTCCGCCGATGTCGACGGCGACCTCCTGGTCAGTTCGGCGTCCGGGGCCTTGCGCCTTGGCGACGCTGCACCCGGCCGCGTGATCGAGGCCAGCGGCGCGTTGTCGCTGGAGGCGGCCACCGACATCACCCAGCAGGGCGTACTGAAGGCCGCGTCTCTGGGCGTCGTTTCGGGAACCGGCGTCACGCTGCTGGGCGCCAACGAGGTGGCCCGGCTGAGCGCCGTCAGCGTCGCCGCCGGCGGCTTTGCGTTCAACGGCACGACGGCCTTCGACATCGACGGCCCGATCACCGCGGTGGGCCAGACGGTGGACCTGCGCTCGAGCGGAAGCATCAGCCAGGCCGCGACCGGGATCATCACAGCCCAGAGATTGACGGGCTCGTCGGTCGGCGGGGCCGATTTCGGCGCGGCCAACCAGGTGGTACAGCTCGGCGACTTCAGCAACGTCGGCGGCCGGTTCCGGCTGATCGACGATCGCGCCCTGACCATCGACGGAACCGTGCACAGCACCGGAACCGTCTCCCTGGCCTCGCATGGCGGCATGGCCTTCTCCGCCAACGGCAAGGTGGTGGCGGACGGCGCGGGCGACGCGGTGATCCTGGCTTCCGATGGGACGTTCACCAACGGACGCGGCGCTGACGCCGTCAGCGCGACCAACGCCGGCGGGCGCTGGCTGATCTACACCCAGGCCTTCGGCGATCCGACCAGCTCCACGGCCGGCAACAGCCTGGGCGGCCTGGCGGGAAAGTCCTTCTACGGCTCGGCCTACGACTTCTCGGCCGAAACCTTCGCGCTGACGCCCAACGCCGGCAACCGCTTCGTCTACGCCTACCAGCCGATCCTCAGCGTGACGCCGGTCAGTCAGGTCGTGACCTACAACGGCGCCATCCCGTCGGTCTCGGCGACGGTGACCGGCCTGCAGAACGGCGACGCCGCGGCCGACGCCTGGTCGGGAACGCCCGTGGTCTCGGGCGCGACCAGCAAGAACGCCGGGACCTATGTCCTGACCGCCAGCGGCAGCCTGACCTCGGACCTCAACTACGGCTTCGCCTACGGCGTGGGCTCGCTGCGGATCGACCCCAAGACCCTGGGCGGCCTGCTGACCGCCGACGACAAGACCTATGATCGCACCACGAACGCCACCGGCGCCATCACCCTGAGCGGCGTGGTGACCGGCGACGACGTCTCGGCCGCCGGCTCTTACGCCTTCGACGACCACAACGCCGGCGCGGGCAAGACTGTCACGGCATCGGCCGTCGCCCTCTCGGGCGCAGACGCCGGCAACTACGTGCTCGCGCCGCTGGCTGCGGCCCAGGCCGAGATCTTCAGGAAGACCCTCACCGGCGCGCTGACCGCCGACAACAAGACCTATGATGGCGCGACCACCGCCACAGGGTCCATCGGCCTTACCGGCGTGATCGCCGGCGACGCGGTTTCGGCCGGCGGGACCTACGCCTTCGCCGACAAGACCGCCGCCAGCGGCAAGACCGTCACCGCCTCGGGCACGACGCTGTCCGGCGCGGATGCGGCCAACTACACCTTGTCGGGCGTATCTGCGGCGCAGGCCGACATCCTCAAGAAGTCCATCACCGGCGCGCTGACCGCCGACAACAAGACCTATGACGGCGCGACCACCGCCACCGGGTCGATCGGGCTGACCGGCGTGGTCGCCGGCGACACGGTTTCGGCCGGCGGAACCTACGCCTTCGCCGACAAGACCGCCGCCAGCGGCAAGATTGTCACCGCCTCGGGCACGACCTTGTCCGGCGCCGACGCCGCCAACTACACCTTGACGGGCGTGTCCACGGCGCAGGCCGACATCCTCAGGAAGACCATCACCGGCGCGCTGACCGCCAACGACAAGACCTATGACGGCGCGACCACCGCCACGGGATCGATCGCCCTGACCGGCCTGGTCGCCGGCGACACCGTTTCGGCAGCGGGGACCTACAGTTTCGCCGACAGGAACGCCGGTTCGGGCAAGGCGGTGACGGCCTCGGGCGTCACGCTGGCCGGCGCCGACGCCGCCAACTACGATCTGGGCGCGGTCAGCGGCGATCTGGCCGACATCCTGCGCCGCCAGGTGACGGTGTCCGCCGACGGCCAGTTCAAGCCGTTCGGCCAGGTCGACCCGACCCTGACCTATCGCATCACCGTCGGGTCCCTGGCCACGGGCGACTCGTTCAACGGCCTGCTCGCGCGGGCGGCCGGAGAGGCGCCGGGAGACTATGCGATCTCGCGGGGGACCCTGGGCCTGTCGGCCAACTACGACCTGACCTTCACCGGCGCGGTCTTCACGATCGAGCGGCTGCCCGCCATCGAGCAGGAAGGCTCGATCATGCTCAAGCACGTGACCCAGTCGCCCGACTTCACGCTCGACTGGGATCCGGAACCCAATCTTCAGACCACGGGGCCGGCCTGCGAAGGCGAAGGCTGTCCGCGACAGGCCGCCGGCGCCGCCGACGGCAGGGTCGTTGCGGCCCTGCCCTAGCCGCGGCGCATCGGCCGGACGGGCGAAACCGTTCGGCCGACTGTGAAGTATTCATAAAATTCCGGCGCGCCTCGCGCCGCGCCGCGTCCCTTGAGCTTGGGAGCATCTCTGCTCCGGTTCAGGGCCTGCGGTCGATGAAAACGCTATCGTTCAAAACCAAGCTTCTCGCGTCGTCCATGGCGCTCTTCTCGCTGCTGGGCGCGAGCCAGGCTCTCGCCGAGGACGCGCCCGTCGCCACGGCGGATTCCGCCGAGGTCTCCGCCATCACCGTGGTCGCCACCCGCAACGACGCCATGCGCACCCAGATGGCCAGCGACAACGCCGTCAGCGTGATGTCGGCCGACGATCTGGAGCACACCGCGGTCCACAACGTCGCCGAAGCCCTGGCCCTGTTGCCCGGCATCAGCGTGCAGAACACCGGCAACTCGTTCTTCGGCGGCGTCGACGGGGCCTCGCGCGGCGAAGGCATGTTCGTGGGCGTGCGCGGCATGAACTCGGAGTTCACCCTGGCCCTGATCAACGGCGTCAACGTCGCCCAGGGCATGCCCTATTCGCGCCAGGTGCAGCTGTCGCTGCTGCCGCCGTCGGGCCTGAAGACCATCGTGGTCAACAAGAACTCGACCGCCGACATGGATGGCGACGCCATCGGCGGCACCATCGACTTCATCACCCCCTCGGCCTTCAGCTTCCGCGACGGCTACGCCTCGCTGTCGGTCGCCGGCCGCGTCGAGAGCCGCGCCCGCACCTATGACGAGGACGGCCTGGGCGGCGGCGTCAGCGGCGAGATCGCCCGCCGCTTCGGCCAGAACGACCAGTTCGGCCTCTATGTCAGCGCCTTCTACGACAAGCGCACCTTCGCCAACTCGATGGTCGCGGCCCTGATGAACGCCCAGAACGACGGCGGCTGGGCCTATCTGCACTCAGCGACGGACACCGCCGAAGGCGCCAATCCCGCCGGCATGGACAAGGAGGCGAACCTCGCCCTGACCGGCCTGAACGTCGGCGTCTCGACCGGCCACACCAAGCGCTATGGCGGCAACTTCTCGCTGGACTGGCGCCCGGACGACAGCCTGGATCTCTATCTGCGCGGCTCCTACGCCTTCGCCGAAACCGAGCAGAACTCGACCCTGAACCAGTTCGTCCAGAACCGCGCCCGCGTCTTCAACGCCGCCACCGGCCTCTATGACCTGAATCTGACCAATTCGTCGGTCCGGATGTGGTACACGACCAACCCCGAGGACGCCGACCTCAGCACCGTGACCCTGGGCGGGATCAAGCGCCACCGCGCCTGGACCCTGTCGCCGTCGGTCTTCTACTCCGAAGGCGGCAACGACCGTCCCGACCACATCGAGGCCTCGGTCCGCAACAACCAGTCCGACCGCTTCAACACGGGCTTCCTAACGCCCTACAGCGGCCTCTTCATCGGCTACAACAAGGACGGCTATCCGATGCCGCTCCTGACCCAGGCGCAGCGCGACCTGATCAACAATTCCGGAACGGCCCTGCTGGCGCGCCGGGCGGGCCAGCTGACCGAGCAGTTCTCCAACCAGCAGAAGTTCGGCGGCCGCTTCGACGTCCAGCGCGACTTCGACGACGGGGCGCTCTCCTACGTCAAGACCGGCGTGAAGTACGTCCAGAGCCACCGCCGCGTCACCAGCCACGACTGGACGAACGACCACTTCGCCAACCTACTCGGCAAGCCGGGCGTGACGTGGAACGAGCTGGGCCTGATCTCCGGCTATTTCGACTCGGTCTATCCGGGCCTCTACGACATCCGCGCGCCCAAGGTGAACCACGACCGCCTGGTCTCGCTGTTCCGCCAGTACTTCGACGCCAGCGCCGCCGCGGCCGACCTCTGCTACCTCAACTGCAACACGCTGAAGGGCGACGAGAACGTCGCCGCCGCCTACGTGACCGGCAAGTGGGACATGGGCGCGCTCGAGGTCATTCCCGGCCTGCGCTACGAGCACACCAGCATCGAGAACACCTACTGGAACAACGACAGCAAGGCCCGGCGCTTCGAGACCAACTCGACCAAGTACAACGAGTGGCTGCCCAGCCTGTTCGCCAACTATCGCCCCAGCGATGAGGCGGTGTACCGCGCCTCGATCACCCGGGCCTACATGCGCCCGGCCCTGGTCCAGCTTGGCGGTTCGGAAACCACCACGCGCGGCGACAACTCGATCACCGTCACCCGCGGCAACCCCGACCTGAAGACGCTGAAGTCCTGGAACTTCGACGCCTCGGGCGAGTGGCGCAACAGCGTCGGCGGCTATGCGATGGTCGGCGTCTACTACAAGCGCCTGTCGGACTACATGTACGACAACGGCTCGACCACCGTGAACGGCGGCCAGTCGACGGGGGGCACGCAGTACAATGGCGAGACCTTCGACCGGGTGACCATCGTCTCGCCGACCAACGGCGGCGAAGGCCACGTCAAGGGCGTCGAGATCCAGCTCTACCAGAAGTTCGACATGCTGCCGGGCTGGCTGTCGGGCTTCGGCGCCGGCGCCAACTACACCCGCCAGTGGACGCAGGTAGACATCGGCGGCGGCGAGAAGAAGCGGATGCAGAACGCGCCGGACGAGCTGGCCAACCTGAAGCTCAACTACGTGCTGGGCGCCCTGACGGTCGACCTGAACTGGAACTACGCGGGCGAGACCGTCATGGCCTACAACCGCGTTGCCGGCCTCGACTACTGGACCCGCCCGACCCGTCGAACCGACCTGCACGCGGGTTATGACTTCGGCAACGGCGTGGTGCTCGACCTGTCGGTGTCCAACCTGTTCAAGAACTACAGCTACTGGTCCCATGTCGGCCAGAACAGCCTGGCCATCTCCGACGTGGTCAATTCCGGCCGCACCACCCTGCTGACGCTGAAGTACGACTTCTAAGCGTCGGCCAAGGCCCGGCTCACCCTCCCCTCGCGAGCCGGGCCTTTTGCTTTTACCTGACAAACGGACGAGGTCCGCATGATCGGCGCGCTGACCGCCTTCCTCCTCGCCGCCCAGGCGGCTTCGGCGCCGCGAACCGCCGAGGCGCTGGAGCGGCTGCGCGTCGCGGCGGGCGGCCTTGCTCAAGAGCACCTGCGCAACGAGACCTTGGACGCGCTGCGGCCGCAGCCTTGCGTGCGCCACCGGGTCGGCCTCACCCAGGCCGACGAGGCCCGCATCCTGCGACGCCTGCGCGAGAAAGGCCTGCTGCCCCCGCCGACGGACGCCGCGCAGGCGGAGCAGCAGCATCGCGCCGTCTTTCCTCCGCTGGCCGAGACGCCCGACTGCCCCGCACTGCCGCAACCGATCTCCAGAGCGCCGGGCGGCAACGCCGGCTCGCATCACGACTGGCCGGGCGGCCTGGTCGCGCATGAGACGTTCAACCTGCGCGCCGGCCTGGCGCTGGCCGACCTCTACGAGGCCGAGAGCGGCGTTCGCGTCGACCGGGACGTCCTGACCGGCGCGGTGCTGTGGCATGACTGGGCCAAGGCGTTGGTCCTGACCTGGCGCGACGACGGCACCCTGGCCCACGAAGGCCAGATCGCCGGCGCCGGCGCGCATCACGTGCTGGGCCTGGCCGAAGCCATGGCCCGGCGCCTGCCGCCGGCCGTGATCCTGGCCCAGGCCTGCGCCCACGCCGCCCCGGTCGGCGATGACCAGCGGAGGGTGGCCGACTGGCTGCACGCGGCGGCGATCATCGCACGGGTCGAGTGGACGGATCCCGTGTCGCCCACGCGCGAATGTCTGATCAGCAACGCCGCCGACGACAACTGGCTTCACGCCGAGGCGGCCGTCCATGCCGCCGATGCGGGCCTGGCCCGGCTGGCGCCGCGCTTCGGCCACCCGGTCGCCGACGGCGCGGACTACCGGACCCGCCTGCGCAACCCCGCGCTGGAGCGGCTGGGCGCGGACAGGATCAGGGCGTTGCTCGACACCGAAGGCGAAGCCGGCCTGGAACGCGCGCTGCGCGCGGCGGGGCTCTAGAACACACTGCGCAGGCTGACGACGACGCGCTGCCCAGAATCCACCACGTCCGACAGCGCGGTGCTGTCGCGACCGACATGCGCCCGATAGCTGTAGCCTCCGGTCAGGTTGGTCGCGATCAGGTCAAGCCGGGTTCGCTCGTCCAGCCGCCATCGAACGCGCCCGTCCAGCCTGGCGACGGGACGAACCCACTGATTGTCCCAGTCGCCCTCGGCGCCGAGGATGTCGTAGGCGGAAAGATAGGCCCCGGTGTAGTTCAGGCTGAGATAGACCGACGCCCTGCCCCGGCTGTAGGCCAGCTCGGCGTTACCCAGCCATTCGGGCGCGCTCATCATCGGCTGGCTGCGCCCGAGGCGCGCCCCCAGATCGACCCGGGACCACTGTCGGCTGGCGTTGACGTCCAGGCTGGCTCGACCGCCCAGGCCCAGCGGGTCGCCCAGGGGCTGGAACCACTCGACCTCGAGGCCGCGCGTCCGCCCCCGCCCGCCATTGCGGGGCGTGACCACGCGCACGGCCGCCTCCTCCCCGATCGCCTCGACACCCAGGCTGGAGCCGCTCTCGAACAGGTAGTGGTCGATGTGCTTGGCGTAGGCCGACAGACCCAGGACGCCGCCCCCGGGCAGCCAGCGCTGGTGCGACAGGTCGAAGCTCCAGGCGTCGGCGCTCTTGAGGTCCGGATTGCCGCGCGTCACGGTCGTCACCCCATCGACGGTCGCGGTCCTCACCCCGCCGGCCAACTGCATGAAGGCCGGGCGGCTGTAGGCCCGCCACGCGCTCGCCCGCCAGACGCCGCGGTCGTCGGGACGATAGGACAGGTTCACGCTGGGCAGCAGCTTGTCGTAGCGACTGCGGCTGGCGCCCCAGTCCCCCGCCGTCTCGACCTGGCTGATATCGGGCAGGACCCAGAAGCGGTTGCGGATCTCGGTATGCTCGTGGCGAAGCCCGAACTGGGCCTCCCAGCCCCCGACCGCGCGGGTCGCCATGACGTAGAACGCCCGGACCGTCTCGTCGCCCGACTGGCTGTTGCAGTTGAGATTGTTGACGTAGAGGCCGCCGCAGCTGTCGAAGCTCTCGGCCGTGCGATTGGCCCGGAAGTAGGCCGCCAGCCGGTCATGATCGATACGCGGGATCGACCAGCCGTAGAGCCCCGGAAAGACCTGGGCATAGGTCCCGTTGGCGATGCCCAGCGCCTCCCAGGTCAGACCGGCCTTCTGGTAGATGTCGGCGAAGAAGGCGTTGGTCCAGTTGCGGTCGGTCAGGTCCCGATCGCTCCGGCTGATCTTGGCGCCCGCGCGAAAACTGCGCCACGGTCCCGCCGCCGGAGAGAAGGCCAGCCCGAAGCCGCCGCCGTACCGCGCCTGGTCGCTGAACTGCTCGGTGCGCTGGCCCGCGCGGCGAGCCAGCAGGACGCGGCCGGCGCTGTTCAGGTCGTCGAAGACGCTCCGGGGCCACTGGGGAACCGGCAGGCCGTCGCGATAGATCACGGTCACGCCGCCGAAGGCGCGCGGCAGCTGGCCGGTGTTGTAGCCGTCGTTCTGGTTGACCCAGGCCGAGGCTTCCAAGTGGTCGGGCCTGGCGCTTTGGCCATGGCTGGCGAAGAGATAGGGCGACAGGCGCCAGCGCCCCGAGACAAGGTCGGCCGACAGGCTGGCGGTCGACAGCGACACCGTGTCGGGATTGGTCTCGTACCAGACCCGCGTCGACAGGTCCTGGACCGACAGTCGAAAGGTGCCCGTCCCGTCGTCGATCCAGTTCTGGGGACCGCTGACCACCTGGCTGAAGGTCGAGTTCTGCTCGGTGTCGGCGCGGGCGTGGGTGGCGTTCAGCCGCACGTCTAGGCCGGGCCGGACGTGCCAGTCCATCGCCAGCCCATAGTTCTGCAGGCGACTGCCGCCGCTGGACACGCCGACATTGAGGCTTGTCTGGACCAGATTGTCCTGCGGCCGGGCGGGATCGACCGGCCCGCCCGCCGCCGAGCCCGAGACCGCGTACGCCCACCCCCGGTCGTTCTGCGCGGCCATCACCCCGGCCAGTTCCGAGTTGAGGAAAACCCGATCCTCATAGGCCGCGGCGAGATACAGCCCGACCTGCCCCTCGGCGCCGAAACGGCGGCTGTGTTCGACCTGGACTTGTCCGCCCAGGCCCGGGCGTCCGTAGTCGCGCGCCCGCGTCTCCAGTCGTCCGCCCCATGTCACGACGGTGCGGGGCGATTGCGAGATATCCGCCGGCCCCGGGGTCTGGAAATCCAGCGCCGCGCCGATGAAGTCGCCGTCCAGGTCGGCCCGGCCGGTCTTGTGGGCGACAACGGTCTGGAAGGCGCCGGGGGGCAGCAGATTCAACTGCACCCCGCGCGAGTACGGCAGTCCCTGGGCCACGGACACGCCGTTGATCATGGTGAGGTTGTACTCGGCGTTGAGGCCGCGATAGCCGGCGTAGAGCCCCTCCCCCCGCGAGGCCGAGTCGATGCCGCCGATGAAGGAGCGGCCGGTGTTGATCACCGTCATGCCCGGCAGGTCGCCCAGCGCCTCGGACAGGTTCTGCGCGCCGCCGCGCTCCATGTCGTCGCGGGTCAGGCGGCGTACGGGCGCAAGTTCGGCCATGTCGATCGCCATTCGGCGCGTGACGGTGTCGACGTCCGAGCGCGCGCCCAGCACCAGCAGCGGCGCGAGCTCGGTGGTCGAGAAGGGCTCGGGATCAGGCGCCATCCGGTGCGACAGGCGGGGCCGCGCCTGGGCGGCGATGACGAAGGTTCTGCCGTCCACGCGGCGCGCCTCGAAATCGGCGTCGGCCAGGGCCATTTCGAAGGCGCGCCAGACCTCGATACGACCGGCGACAGCCCGGCTGCGCCGCCCCTCCATGTCCTTGGCCGAGAAAAGCACCTGGACCCGGCTCTGGCGCGCCAGTTCGCGCAGGGCCGAGGCCAACGGCTGGGCGGGCACGTCGAAGGTCGGGATGCGATCGCCCGCCCGGGCCGCGGTCGGCGCGATCGCGGCGAACAGCGCCGCGCTTCCCATGAGCCGAAGAAAAGCGTGACGACCGCCACCGCCCATGTGGGACGATCCGTATGAGAACCCGCTGCTGGGCGGCTTCTATGGCCGGGCTGCAATGGATTGATGACATCGGCCCATCGGATTTGGCGGCATGTCGACAGCGCTGCGTTCCTTGAAGTAGAGGCGTGAACCAGTGCGAATGTTTGACGGCGTCGACCTACCGATGAGAGCCCCCGAGCCAGCCGCACCGGCCGCCGCGATCGTGGCCGATCTCGTGCAGCGGTTCGATGCGCGCCTGCGCCGGCACCTCGGCCGCTTTCTGATCGCCGCCGATGTCGAAGACGCGCTGCAGGACATCTATCTGCGACTGACCCGGCTGGCGGCTGGCGTCCCGCCGCCCGAGTTCAACGCCACCTATGTCTTCAAGACCGCCGACAGCGTCGCGCGCGACCTGCGGCGCCGACGACTGGGCCGTGGCGGCGACCGGCATGTCGAACTGCCCGAGGACCTGGCCCACGAGGGCCCCTCGCCCTTCGACGAACTGCGCTGGCAGCAGAACGCCGACCTGCTGCGGCGCGCCATCGCCGCCCTCCCCCGCGACCAGCGCATGGTGCTGATGATGCATCGCGTCGAGGGGCTGACCCTGGTTGAAATAGCCGCCCGCACGCGCACCCCGCTGCGGACGACCCAGCGCCTGATGGCCGACGCGCTCGCCCGCTGCCGCTACAGGCTGAAGGATTGTGGATGGTTCGAACAGTAATCCCGTTTCGTGGCCCGCCACGCGACGCCGAGGCCGACGCCTTCGTCGCCGACCGCCTGCGCGAGGAACAGGACCCGTCCGCGTCGCCGCGCGCCGAACATGGCCAGATCGGCGAGGTTTGGGACGCCCTGGGCCAGCTCGACGCCGCCGACTTCGCCCTGGACGCTCCCAAGGCCGACGCCTCGGCGCCAAGCCGCCGCGGCCTGATCGCCGGCGGAGCGCTGGCCGCGGGCTTCGCCGTGGGCGGCGTGCTGCTCTGGCGCCGGCGTCCCGTCGCCTACGAGACCGCCATCGGCGAACGGCGCACGGTGACCTTGCCCGATGGTTCGCGGGTGACGCTGAACACCGCCACGCGCCTGACCGCCAGGTTCGGCGGCGACCGGCGCGAAGTCCTGCTGGAGTCGGGCGAAGCCCTGTTCGCCGTCGTCCATCGCGACGGCGCGCCGTTCGACGTGCTGAGCCAGGGCGGGCGCATCCGCGTCACCGGCACCCGCTTCAACGTCTATCGCCAGGCCGGCTTCACCCAGGTCGACCTGCTCGAAGGCGGCGTGACGGCAGGTCCCGCGCAGGAGGGATCGCAGGCCCTTGTACGACTGCGCCCGGGCCAGGCCGTGCGTCTTTCGCCGGCAGGCACGCCGGGCCCGATCCTGGTCGCCCAGGCCGGGCGGATCGACGACTGGAACCACGGCCGGATCAGCTTCGTCGGCGCCTCATTGAATGAGGCGGTCGCCGAGATGAACCGATACAGCCCAGCGCCGCTGCGGATCCTGAACCCGTCGCTAGGCCGCCTGCAGATCGACGGCGTGTTCGAGGCCGGCGACACGGCCGCCTTCGCAAGGGCGGTCGCTCGCCTGCACAACGTGTCGGCCAAGGCCGACGGACGCGGCTGGACGCTGTCCTAGTCGGCCGCGTCCGGCTTCCAGCCCCAGGCGTCCATCATGATCTGGAACAGGTGGGTGTTGGGGAAGTAGCCACGCACGCGCTCGGCGCCTGCGCCGGTCGCCAGCGCCACGACCTCCTCGCCGGTATGGCTGCGGTTGACCATCACGTTCTTGAGGCGGACGACGTCCTCGTCCTTACCAGCGGCCTTCCAGGCGTCGTAGCCTTCCAGCACCGGCTCGCCACGGCGGCCGCCGTCGACCTGCAGGCCGAACGAGTGGTCGGCGGTGAACAGCAGCAGGGTGTCCTTCAGGTCGACCCGGGCTTCGATCTCGGCGATCAGCTTGTCCAGGTCCACGATGTTCTGCAGGCCCTTGCGGGGGTCGTCGGTGTGGGCGTCCCACTCGATCACCAGCAGGTAGCCCTTGGGCGAGGACTGCAGCAGATCCAGCGCCCGAAGCGCGGCCGCGCGGACGTCGATCTGGTCGGCCACCACCACCGGCCGGGCGTTGGTCGGGGAAGCCTCTTCGAGCCGCGCGTAGATCGGCCGGTCATGGGCCTTGGCCAGTTGGTCGAAACCGCTTCCGCGTGCGGTCAACTGCTCGCCGATCTTGCGGCGGCCCGCGCCGAACATCACGTCGACGCCGTCGCCAAAGCGCGGAGCGAAGGCCTGCGGGAAGATCTCGCCCCACTTCTCGCGGTCGTTCGAATGCGCGTAGGTCGCGGCCGGCGTGGCGTCGGTGATCGGCTCGGAGGTGACGACGCCGGTGCGCAGGCCGCGCTGCTCGGCGTACTCCAGCAGGGTCTTGGTCGGCGCGCCGTCGACCTTGCCGCGCACCGCGTCGGGCGACTGGCTGATCACGCCGTTGCGGGTCTTCACGCCGGTCATGATCGAGGACATGCCGTTGGCCGAGTCCGACACGAACAGGTCGACCGGCGAGGTCTCGCTGAGGCCCAGGTTCGGCCACGTCTGGATATGCAGCTTCAGGGGCTCGCCGTAACCCAGCAGGCTGGCGGCGTTCACCGACGGCACGCCGCCCGCGTCAGCAAGGAAGAGGATGACGTTCTTGGCCTTCGGGCTATTGGCCGCGGGCGCCGGCGAGACGCCTTGGGCCAGGGCGGGAGAGCACACCGCCAGCGATAGCGAAGCCGCGACCAGAAGGTGTTTAAGCATGGGCATCCTCAAGCGAACATCGCGTCAACCGATGCGCCTTCTAGCCGCTGCCCCTCGGGATTCGTGTGAAATGACTGTTACAGTCAGGCGTCGCCTCTACGACATCCGCCGCCCTCGCCACGCCCGCTGCGGACGGTCGCGCCTCTAGAGCGCGGTCAAGCCGACGATCGTCTGGCCGTCCAGCTTGAAACGGACCTTGGTCCCCACCGCGAGATCCTTGAGCAAGGCGGGGTCGGCGACCTTGAAGGCCATGGTCATCGGCGGCCACTTGCGGGCGGGGATGGCGTCGTGCGCCAAGGTGACCTTGCCGGCCTTGGCGTCGATCGCGCGCACCACGCCGACGGCCTCGATCGCCGAGGCGGCGGCGGGGGCGGCATGGCCCGCGTGACCGGCGTGACCGGCGTGACCGGCGTGATCGTCCTGGGCCGCGGCCGGCTGGGCGAGAAGAGCCAAGGCGACAAAGCCGCCCGCGATGGCGAGAACTTTCATGAGCTTACTCCGTGAACCAATGACTGTGGGGCGCTAGAACCAGGCCCGGAGACCGAACACCACGCTGGTGTCGGAGGCCCCCTCCCCATCGGCCCGGGCGTAGTCGGCGGTGCGGCCGAACCGCCGCCCCCAGGTGACGCCGACATAGGGAGCGAACTCGCGCCGCACCTCGTAGCGAAGCCGAAGGCCAAGCTCGGCGTCGGACAGGCCCGATCCCGTGCCGGTTTCGCGCACGTCCTGGGCGGCGAAGTTGAGTTCGGCGCGAGGCTGCAGGATCAGGCGCTGGGTCAGGCGCCAGTCGATCGCCCCCTCGGCCCGGGCCAGCACATCGCCCTTGTTGGACACGAACACCGCGCCCTCGGCCTCGATCCAGTAGGGCAGCAGGGTCTCGAACCCGACGGTGGCATAGGTGCGTGACTTGGGCTCCAGGTCCTGGCGGACGCCGACCTGCAGGTCGGTGTAGAGGCCCATGGCCCGCGAATAGAGCGCCTGCACCTCGCCGCTCTCGACGCCGTGACGGTCGCCCTCGCCTTCCGACTTGATGACCAGCCGGTCGATGTCGCCGCCGAACCAGGCTTCGCCGGCCCAATGGTAGCCGTCGGCGCCCGAGCGGGCCTGATATTCGAAGAGGTTGAGCATCACCTGCGAGGCCTGGGCCCCGCCGTGCTCCTGGCGCAGCAGCGCGCGCGCCTGCTCCATGGCGGCGGGATCGAAGATCCGGTCGGCCAGGTGATCGGTCGGGGCCGGCGGGGCGGCGGTCTCGCGATCGGGAAGCGGCGGCGGCTCCATCGACGGTTCGGCCGTCATCGCCCCCATGTCGTGACCGGCATGAGGGTCGGGCGCGCCCATGTCATGGCCGGCATGGGGATCGGCCGACGTGGTCGCGGGCGCGTGATGGTCGTGCTGGGCCAGGGCGGGGCCGGCCCACAACACGGGCAGCAGGGCGATCAGGGAGGTCTTCATCGCGCGCCCTCCCCCTGGCCGTCCCGCACGCTGAAGACCTGAAACATCCCCGCGTGCATGTGGTAGAGCATGTGGCAGTGGAAGGCCCAGTCGCCGGCCTCGGCGGTAAAGTCGAAGGCGACCCGGCCGCCCGGCAGCACGATCACCGTGTGCTTGCGCGGCATATGCCCAGTCGGACCTAAGGCCAGTTCGAAGAAGTGGCCGTGCAGGTGGATCGGGTGGGCCATCATGGTGTCGTTGACCAGCACGACCCGCACGCGCTCGCCGTGTCGAAACGCATAGGGCGGCGGCCTGTCGCTGAACTTGCGTCCGTCGAAGCCCCACATGAAGCGTTCCATGTTGCCGGTCAGGTGGATCTCCATCGACCGTTCCGGCGCGCGCTGGTCGGGATTGGCCTCCAGCGCCACAAGATCGCGATAGACCAGCACCCGATGGCCCACGCTCTCCAGCCCCTGACCGGGCTCGGCCGTACGGTCCACCGCCATGGGCGACAGCATCTGCACGCCCGGACCGAGCGGGACCTGCGGGGCGTTGTCGGGATTGCGCATGGACATGTCCATGCCGCCCATGTCGCCCTTGGCCATCACGTCGCCGCCCCGGGCGCGCGGCGGGGCCATGCCGGGAGCGGGCATGGCGTGGCCCATGGCTGCGTGATCCATGCCCGACATGTCCATGCCGCCGTGGTCCATGCCGCTCATGTCCATGCCCATGTCGCGCATGTTGGCCAGGGGCCGCTTGCGCACCGGCGGGACCTCGGCGCTCATTCCCAGCCGCGGAGCCAGCGTGGCGCGGCCCAGGCCCGAGCGGTCGACCGACTCCGAAACGATGGTGAAGGCCTTGTCCTCGACCGGCTGGACGATGACGTCATAGGTCTCGGCGTTGCCGATCTGGAACTCGTCGACCTCGACGGGCCGGACATGCTGGCCGTCGGAGGCCACCACCGTCAGCTTCAGCCCGGGAATGCGGACGTTGAACACCGACTGGGCGCCGGCGTTGATGAACCGCAACCGCACCCGCTCGCCGGGCGTGAACAGGCCCGTCCAGTTGTCCTGGGGACCCCGGCCGTTGATCAGGAAGGTGTAGGCCGCTCCGGTGACGTCGGAGATGTCGGTCGGATCCATCAGCATCCGGCCCCATTCCAGGCGCTCGGCCAGGGTCTGGTCATCGCCCTTCAGCAGGCCGGCGATGGTCTGGCGCTGGAAGTTGAACGCGCCGCTCTGCTGCTTGAGGCGGCGGAAGATCTGGTGCGGGTGGATGCGGCTGTGGTCGGAAAGCACGACGACGTGTTCGCGATCGAACGCGACGGGATCCTCGCCGGCCGGGTCGATGATCATCGGGCCGTAGTGCCCGATCTGCTCCTGCAGCCCCGAGTGGCTGTGATACCAGTAGGTGCCCGACTGCCGGACCTTGAACTCGTAGACGAAGGTCTCGCCGGGCTTGATGCCCGGGAAGCTGACCCCCGGCACTCCATCCATCTCGAACGGCACCAGCAGGCCGTGCCAGTGGACCGAGGTCTCCTCGTCCAGGCCGTTGCTGATATGCAGGCGGACGGTCTGGCCTTCCTTGAGCCGGATAAGCGGACCGGGGACGGTTCCGTTGATGGTCACCGCATGGCTGGTGCGGCCATCCACCGAAACCGGCGTGTGGCCGATCGTCAGCCGGATGTCCTCGCCCGTCAGGGCCGCGGGCGAGCGTTCGGCCGCCGCGGCGGGACGCGCCCAGGCGGGCAGCAGTTCGGCGAGCGCCGCGCCGCCGCCGAGGATCGCCAGGGATTGCAGAAAGCGGCGGCGGTCCAGGGCTCCGCGGGTGATACGCATGTTGGTCCTTCGTACGGCGCGCCGGGCCAGCCCCTCGGGGCTGCGACGTGGTCTTGCCCCATGCTACGCGCCTGATCCGCCCTTCCCTCAACCTCCCGACAAATTGTTTCAGGCCTCGGCGAGCCACTCCGTCAGCCGTCGGCGCGCCCGGTAGACGCGCGTCTCCACGGCCTTGACGCTGATCCTGAGCAGATCGGCCGCCTCCTGTTGCGACAGCCCCTCCAGGCCGGTCAGGATCAGCGGCTCCTTGAGCTGGTCGGGAAGCCGCGCGATCGCGCGCTCCAGACGCACCAGCTGTTCCGAGCGCAGGGCCTGGGTTTCGGGACCTTCGGCCGGATCGGCGTAGTCCGGCGTTCCCGGCGCGTCGATCGAGCGCTCACCCAGGATCAGTCGCCGCACCTTCAGGCGACGTCCGCGATCGCGGCACTTGTTCAGGGCGATGGCGGAAAGCCAGGTCGAGAAAGGACGCGCGGGGTCGTAGCGATCCAGCGCCTTCCAGGCGGCGACGAAGCTTTCCTGAACGACGTCGAGGGCGGCGTCGGCGTCGCCCAGGTGCCGCCGGGCGAAGGCGTGGAGGCGGCCCTTGTGACGACGCATGAGCAGGCTGAAGGCGAGATCATCGCCTTGCGCCGCCCTGCGGGCCAGCGCGCCGTCCTCGTCGTCACCGGATGACCGGGTCACGGGGTCTCGGGCGTGAGCGCTTCGCTGACGCGACGATCGAACTTGGCCGCCTGCGCCGGGGTCAGTTCCTTGCGCATGGCCAGCACGTGCTCGACGGTCTCCTTCTGCAGGGTTCCCATCGCGACGTGGAACCGCTCGACCGCCGCGGCGACCTCGGGCGTGTACTCGTGGCGCGCCTGGATGGCCGCGGCCAGTTGCGCGTTGGCGGCCCGGAGCTCGGCTTCCCGCGCGCGACGGCGTACGGCGAAGTCCTGCTCCAGCGCCTCGATGCGGCGGTCCTGCTCGCTGGTCAGCTTCAGTTCGTTGTGGACGACATCGTGGAGCGACGGCGCCTCGCGCTTCGGGAGCAGATGTCCCGAGCCGAGCCACCCGCCGCCGATACCAGCCGCCAAGGCCAGCACCACGGTCAATACGGCGCCGCGCGAGATCGCCATCTAGCGGCCGTCCAGCAGGGTCGACGGCGCCAGGCGGGCGTCGACCGAGAAGGCCGCGATCTCCACCGGCTTGCTCGTGGTCGAGGTCGTGGCGAGGCTGCCGCCGATCATGCCGATCCCGAGGGCGGCCACCACCGATGCGGCGCGCAGCGGCGTCAGCAGCATCCCCGACGGCTGACGCAGGGCGTCGATCCGCGCCCAGACCCGCCCTTCCAGGCCGTCCAGCCGCGCCGACGGCCGGCGCCGCATCGCTTCCATCAGATGGTCGAGCTCTTCGCTCATGTCCGTTTCCCAGGCCCTCGACATCACCCTATACGCTTCAATCGTCCCGCCCCCTCATGTCGAGCGATAATCGCGCGGGTTCAGGCGTCGGCGCTGTTGATCAGGAAGATCGCCAGCACGGTCGCGGCCTGCGCCAGGTCGGCGGGCGACAGCCGCTCCAGGGTGTCGAGGCTCGTGTGGTGCGCCCGGCTGTCGTAGTCGAGCGGATCCTGCAGGAACGAAATCCCCCGAAGGCCGATCTCGGTGAAGGTCGACTGGTCGGCCGGCCAGTGCGGACCGTCGTAGACCGCCAGCACGCCCAGGTCCTTCAAGGGCGCGATCCAGGCGCTATAGAGCGCGGTCAGCGCCGCGTCGCCGCCGGTGAAGACGCCCCGGATCCGGCCCGAGCCGCCGTCCAGGTTGAAGGCCACGGCGAAGTCCTCGTACTCCGGCCCCTTGCGCAACGGACCAACCTTGGCCCGTCGCCCCTCGACCGGCAGAGCCGCCTGCTCGGGTGCGGTCGAGCGCGGGATCCAGCCCAGGCGCTGCTTCGCATAGGCTTCGGAGCCATAGAGCCCCTCCTCCTCGCCGCCGTAGAGCACGACGCGAATGGTGCGGCGGGGCCTGGCGCCGACGGCGTGCAGAATGCGAACCGCCTCCAGGGTCGCGGCCACGCCCGCGCCGTTGTCGGCCGCGCCCACGCCCGCCGCCCAGCTGTCGAGGTGCGCGCCGGCCAGGACCACCTGCGCCTTCAGGGCCGGATCCCGGCCCGGCATCTCGGCCACGACGTTGTAGCCCGGCTCGTCGGGAGCGCCCTCCTCGGTGGCGATCTCCAGTTCCAGCCCCGGCGGCGCCCCGGCCTCAGCCAAGCGCCAGCAGCGAGCATAGGCCGCGCCATCGACATAGATCGCCGGAAAGGCGGGCCGCTCGGCCGACAGCCAGGGACGACCGCCGAGCTCCGAACCGTCGACGACCATGGCGCCCGGCTCGGCGCCGCCGCCGTCGATCACCACGGCCAGCACGCCCTCGGCCGCCAGGAAGGCGTTGCGGCGGGCCTTGAACAGCCCTTCGCGTCCCTGGCGCGCCCGTCTTTCGGCGACGGTGCGGTAGTAGGCGCGGACGGCCTCGGCGGCGTCGCCCTTCAGCACGGCCTCGTCGCTGTAGCGGACGACGGGCGGACCTTCGCCGGCGGTGGACTTGGGCGGTCCCAGCAGCACGACCCGGCCGGACAGCGTTCCCTTGGCGCGCTGGAGATCCTCGTCGCTGTCCAGGCGCACGGCGACCGCCTGGCCGGCGATCGCGCCACGCGTCGCCACCGACCAGGGGCTGGCCGCCGCGACGAACTGGGCCTTGTCGGGGGCGGTCATCCGGATCCAGGCCAGGGTCTGCCGCCAGGAAAGGCCGAACGGACCGATCGGCTCGAGCCGGGGATCGCGGAGACCCAGCGCCCGCATCCGCGCCAGCGCCCAATCATGGGCGCGGCGCATGTTGGGCGATCCCATCAGCCGTGCGCCGACCTCGTCGACCAGGCTGGCGGCGTAGGTCATGGCCTGGCCGCGGTTGAGGCCTTCGTCGCGGATCGCCTGGTAGAGGGCCAGATCGGGGACCGACGCCTCGCGCGCCAGGGCCTTCGGGGCCAGGGCCAGCGCGCCAAGCCCGGCCAGGGCCTCCCGCCGCGCCAGCCTCACCTCAGCGCTCCGCCGCCACGCGGATGACGCCAACGTCGCCCTCGATGTCGATGAGCGTGCCGAACTGCACGGAGGCGGCCTGGATGCGCTTGAGGATCCGCTGGGCGTCCTCGTGCGAGGGCGACTTGGGCGTGCCCAGCAGGCGGTCGTCCTGCAGGTTCTGCACGAAGGGATGGACGCGGATCACCGCGACGCGGCCGTTGCGATACTCACTGACCGCCACCGCGCCGTCGTACCACTCGGCCGGCAGGGTGAAGCCCCGGAACTGGCGGTTCTTGTCGCCGACCTGGAACATCAGGCTGCCCATGCCGTAGAAGATCGGCCGCCCCTTGTAGATCTCGACGCCCAGCAGAGCGTGCGGGCCATGACGCACCACCGCGTCGGCGCCGGCGTCGATCAGTTCGTGAAACAGCGGCCGCATGTAGTCGGCCGGCCGGATATCCTCCGGATCCGACGAGGCCGTCTCGTGGGCGTGGATCGAGAACACCACCAGATCGGCCTTGCCCCGCGCTTCCCTGACGCTGGCCAGGGCCGCGCCCCGATCGCCGGCGTCGAGGTCGTAGCTGAGACCCGGGCGCTCATCGACGCGGAAGGTCGTGCGGCCGATGGTCAGTTCCTCGCCGGTCTTGGCGGCGCTGAACACTTCCGGGTTCCTGGTCGCGTCGGGCGTCGCCGAGCGGGCGGCGATCTCGCGCAGGGTCCGCATCTGCTCGGACGTCACGCGCTGCAGTTCGCGCGCACGCAACGGGGCCAGACCTGGCCGGGCGCGAAAGCCTCGGGCCGGATTGGGATCGGCGGCCAGCGAGATGTCGGTATAGGTGCCCGCGAACGACACCAGGGCCACTGTTCCGCGCGCCGTCTTGGCGTAGGCCGGCGCGCGAGCGGCCGTCAGGCTGTCGCCCGTGCCGGCATGGACGACGCCGGCCGCGTCGAGCGCGCGCTCCGTCAAAGCCATGCCCTCGACGCCGAAGTCGGTGGCGTGGTTGTTGGCCATGGACATGACCTTGAAGCCCAAGGCCTTGAGGTCGAACGCCACCGCCGCGTCGTTGATCGGCGTGCCGCCGCCGTTCTGGGCCGCCGGCCAGCCGGGGAACTTGTCGAAGTCGAAGACCGCGCCTTCCTGGTTGCCGAAGGCCGCATCGGCGCCCGACAGCAGCGTCTGGATCCGCAGCGTGCCGGGATCGCCCAGGCCAGTGATCGGATGTTCGGGCCCGATCAGGTCGCCGGTCACGGCCAGCGAGAAGCCGTCCTTGACGGTGGCCGGCGCCTGAGCGGCGGCCGATCCGGCGAGCGAGGCGGCCAGCAGCGCGGTGATCAGTAGACGCATTTCATCCCCTCGGTCCCGGGCTTGCGGGCCCATTGATAGACCTCCGCCTGCTCGCCGCGCGGCAGGTAGGTCAGCGGGAAGGTCGTACCGTCGCGGGTGACCTTCAGGGTCAGGGCCGCGGCCGGATCGCCCTGCACGCCGTCCAGCGCCACCGCGTAGGTGACGACGTCGCCGTCGCGCAGCCCGGCCTTCGCCGCCTCCGAACCCGGGATCAAGCCACGGATCGTCTTTGTCGTCCCGACCAGAGACTTCGGCTCGAAGCCCAGTTCAAACCGACGCACCTTGGCCGTGGTGCGGGTGAAGCAGGGTCCGAAATCGTCGGGCTGCGGCAGCATCAGGCCGCCCGCCAGCATGGCCTCGTGCAGCTTGCGGCCGTCCTCGCCCAGTTCGCCGGTCACCAGCGCGATCCAGGCCGCGTCGTCGGCCTTCTGACCGGCGGCGAAGCGGCGGTTCATCTCCAGCACCAGGTCGTCGACCGAGCGCTTGCCGCCGCTTGCGCGACGGATCTTGCCGTCCAGCACCGCGAAATACAGCCCGCCCCGGTCATAGGGCAGCACCCGAATGCGGCTGTCCTCCCAGAAGCGCGGCGCGATCTCGCCGTCAGGCGTGCCGTTCAGCGGATTGGCGTAGTAGCGCCGAGCAGTCTCGTTGAGGTCTTCCAGGAACTCGTCGGCCGACAGCAGTCCGGCCCGGAACGGCAGCAGGCCCTGATAGTGGACGGCGATCCCCTCGCCGTACCATTGGCCGGCGTCGGAGTCGGTCCAGGTATGGACCATCTCGTGCGACAGCGTGCCCTTGAGGCTGTCGCCCTTGGTGTCGGCGCCGTAGGTGGTCAGGAACGAACGGGTCAGGGCCGTGCCGCCGCCGGCGTTGATCGGATTGTAGCGCAGGAAGACGCGGTACGGCGGAACCGTCTTGTCCTCGAAGAAGCCGCTCATCCAGCCGTGCAGGCGGTTGGTCCAGGCCATCAGCGGCGCGGGATCGAACGGCGGCGTCCCCATCCAGGCGGCCGAAAAACCGGTCTCGGACACGGCCGCCGGCTCGCGCTTCATCGGACCGGCCATGAATACGGTCGAGGCCAGCTGGCCGGCGGGACCGTCCGGCAAGGCGACGTCGCCCTCGCCGAAGCTGGAGGTCGCCGTCGAGCCCTCTGGCAAGGCGCCCAGGTCCCAACTGAGGCGGATGCGGCGCACGACCTGGTCCTCGGGCAGCAGGACGAAGGTGTTGCCGACGCCCGAAACCCCGCCGCCTTCGGTGCGCAGGGCGTATGGCGGGCCCGAGCCTCGGGTGGGCGGGGTGTTGTCGACCGGCGCGACGTAGCGGACCACCACGGGACCTCGAGTCGCCCGACCGGCCAGCCAGTGGCGCGACCAGACCATCCCCGTGGCGGGGTCGTCCTTGATCGTCAGGGGGATCTCGCCGTCCGCGTCAAAGGCCTTCAGCCCGGTCAGGGTTTCGGCGACCGTGGCGGTGTTGGCGATGACCAGCGGCAGGGTCAGCAACGGCGCGCCGGCCTGGACCGACAGTTCGGAGAACCGCATCTCGACGCCCAGGCCGCCCCTGCCCCCGGCCTCGTCCATCCGGCTCGGCGTCAGGCGCAGGTCGAGCGATGGCGTGGAGCGGGCAAGGCTGGTTCCCGCCGGCGCCAGCAGGAGGACGGCGGCCAGTCCGGCCAGCAGACGGGTTCTCAGGGTCATCGCACCTGCTCGTAGAGATAGGCCGCCGCCGCCAGGTCCTGCACGGCGTGGCCGATCGACTTGTACACGGTAATCTCGGACGCCGACCGACGCCCCGCCTTTGGATCGGCGAACACCTCGCCGATCTCGGCGGCGATGCAATCGCCGTCCACCAGACCGGCGGCGATGGCGCGCAGGAACTCGCCAGCGCCATTGTGCGCCGACTCCCGGCTTTCGACGAAGTAGCGGCCGACCGACACCACCGCGGCCTCGGCCTCGGCGGCGGAGGCGACACTGGCGCCGACCAGGTTCACGTGGGTTCCCGGCGTCAGCCATTCGGCCATCAGAACCGGCTCGACGGCGCCGGTCACGGTGCAGACGATATGGGCGTCGGCGACGGCTTCGCGAGCGTCCTCGACGGCGACCACGGCAAGCCCCGTCGCCTCCGACATCTGCTCGCAGAAGACCTGGGCGCGTTCGAAAGATCGCCCCCAAACGCGCACTTCCCGCAGCGGCCGCACCCGCGCCAGGGCCTCGATATGGGCGCTGGCCTGGTGACCGTGCCCCATGAGGGTCAGGCGATCGGCGCCCGCGAGCGCGAGGGCGTCGGTCGCCGCCGCCGTGCCGGCCGCGGTGCGGATCTGGGTGATGGCGCCGGCGTCGGCGACGCAGACGGCCTGTCCGCTCTCGGCGTCGAACAGCACCACCACGCCCTGATGGGCGCTGCGCCCCGGACGATCAGGCTCGGCGAACACGCTGATCAGCTTGGCGCCGAAATAGCCGCCGGCGATCAGCGCGCCGGGCATCTGTCCGAACAGCCGCCCCGCCCCGATCGGAATGATCGAGCGGGGCAACTGCCGGGTCTGCCCGCCGGACAGGGCCACCATCGCCTCGCGCACCGCCGCCCGACAACCATCGACATCGAGGCGTTGCAGGACGGCGGCTTCGTCGAAGAACCGCATGCCTAGAAGCTGCGGCTCAGCGAGACGCCCGCGGTGCGCGGCTGCAGGAAAATGGCCTGCGGCGAGCTGGTCCCGCCGCGGGTGGTCGCTTCCACGACGCCGCGCTCGTCGCCCAGGTTCTTGATGTAGGCGGTGAACCGCCAGTCGGCGTCGTAGAGGCCGGCGCGCACGTCCACCGTCGTGTAGGACGGCAGCTTGATCCGCGCGCCGTAGGCGGTGTTGCCCGTCGCCGTCGGCAGGATGTTGGCGAAGTCGCCATAGCGCTCGCCGACATAGGCCAGGCTGACGCCGACCGTCGCCGAGAAGCCGTGGCCGATCGACCAGTCGTAGTCGCTCGACAGGCTGGCCGAGACCTTGGCCGAACCCGGCAGGCGGTCGCCCTTGTCGCCATAGATCGGCGAAGCGCCGGCCGGCGACTTCAGGTCGTCCGACAGCTTGGCGTCCAGCAGGGTCAGCGCCCCGTCGAACGACAGCCCGCCGATCGGCGCCCAGCGGCCCGACAGTTCCAGGCCCTGGCTGCGGGCGGTCGAGCCGTTGGTGTAGTAGGTGAACTGGGTGGCCACGTCGGTGGTCAGGAGCTGGATGTCGTCCCAGTCGACCCGGAACAGCGCGGCCTCGTAGGTGAAGCGCGCGGCCCTGATCACGCCCTTCAGGCCGGCTTCGTAGCTGACCACGCTGTCGGACTGGAACGACAGCGGAACGCCCGTGACGCCCGCGCCGTTGGGACCGCCCGGGCGATAGCCGGTGGCGATGCGCACATAGGCCATGGCGTCGGGCGAGATCTTGTAGCTCGGCGTCAGCAGCCAGGTGACTGCGTCGTCCGACGACTTGGCCCGGGGCTCCGACGAACTCGGACCGAAGAAGCGCACCGCTTGCGGAGCGATGGTCGTGGTCGAGGCGCTGCTCTGGTCGTTCGACGAGTAGCGCACGCCGGCCTGCACGTCGAAAGCCGGCGTGAAGTGGTAAGTGAGGTCGGCGAACGCCGCCTTCTCCTCAAACTTGGCGGGGCCCACCGAGGCGTAGGCGGTCGTGTCCGAGCCCGTCGTCGGGCGCACGACCAGCGTCTGGTCGACCGAGATCTTCTCATGGGTGTAGAAGCCGCCGACCAGCCATTCGAGCGGGCCGTCCGACTTCGAAGCCAGGCGGATTTCCTGGCTGAATTTCTTGGTCTGGTCGGCGTTGACCAGCGAGACACTGGATCCGGTCGGCGCCGAGAAGGCCGACAGCAGGAAGCCGAAGGTGTTGGTCTGGTCGAGGTCGGAGGCCGACTTGATGCGGTTGTAGGCGCTGACCGAGGTCAGGTCGGCGAAGCCGAGATCGTACGTGGCCCTGCCTTGATAGAGGGTCACGTCGACGTCGCGCCTGGTCGGCGCGATGTTCAGCGTCATGTCGCCGAAGTACGGCGTGAAGTCGACGCCGCCAGTGAAGGCGCCCGTGCCGCACGACGGGCAGATGCGGATCTGCGGGCTGCCGACGAACTTGGCCTCCTGGCGCAGCACCGACAGGTCGATGCTCAGGGCGTCGATCGGCTTGAACAGCAGCGCGGCGCGGCCGCCCTCGACGCGGTTGTCGTTGATGTCCTCGCCCGCGGCCTTGGCGTTGATGTTGTCGAGATAGGGCGGATCATGGCGGGTGAAGCCGCTGACCCGCAGGGCCAGCTTCTCGCTGACGATCGGCAGATTGACCGAACCACGCAGCGACCAGCCTTCACCACCGCCGGACGCGGTGTTGGCGCCGGCCTCGATGCGGCCGCTGAACCGCTCGGTGTTCGGGCTGACCGTTACGTACTTCACCAGGCCGCCGAGGCTGGAAGCGCCATAGAGCGTGCCCTGCGGGCCGCGCAGGATCTCGACCCGCTGCAGGTCGGACGGATCGATGTCGATCAGCGGCGACTGGGCCGAAGCCGCGCCCGAGGTCAGCGGCACGTCGTCCAGGGCGAAGGCCACGGTCGCGGCGGTGCCGCCGCCGGTGGTGACGCCGCGGATGGCCACGCCGTTAGCGCGCTGCTCGGTGCCGCCGCCGCTCAGCGAGACGCCGGGAACCCGGTTATAGAAATCGCGGATCTGCACCAGGTTCTGCCGGGCCAGATTGTCGCCCGTGACCGCCGCCACCGAAACGGGCACGTCCAGCAGGCGCTCGGACTTCTTCTGCGCGGTCACCACGATCTCGCCGATCGTCGTGTCGTCGGCCGCTTCCTGAGCGTGCGCCAGGGAACCGGCCAGCAGGCACGCACCGCCCGTTCCCGCCAGCAGAAAAGCCTTCAAACCGTTGCGCATCGCAGACCCCCAAGATGCGGAGCACGGCGCCGACGCCCGCCCCAAGACCCATGTTCGCCAATAGCCTTGCAACAGAACGAAGACAGCTTCAACATTTTGTTGAATTCATCGACACGGCGTTGAGGCGCGACGAATTACGCATGCTTTTCAGGTCACTGCTGCGCAAAAGGCAGGCGCCGCGGCGCCCGTTCGTGCGGGGCGCCGATCATGTTGCGCGGGCGCCAAGGCCGGAATATCAACGCTCTGTTGAAATCAGTCGCCTCGTTCCCGGTTCGCAGCTTCGCATGAAAGACCTGACCTCCGTGCAAGACGAAAAGGCCCTGCTGGGCGTGCTTCAAGGCGTCGCCAAGGCGCTGGAATGCGCCGTGAACCAGCACACCGAGGTCGTGGTCCACAACCTGCGCCAGCCCGAGTCCTCGATCATCGAGATCGTCAACGGACACGTCAGCGGGCGCGGGGTCGGCTCGGCGATCATCGCGGGGCCGGCCGAGGACAAGGCCTTCGACACCCTCGTCGCCAGCAAGGCCGCCGCCCATCCCAACGAGGTGCGCGTCGTCTCGAACTACACCTCCCGGACCGCTGACGGGCGTGCGCTGCGCTCGTCGTCGGTGGTGCTGTTCGACGAAGAAGGCGTTCCCGCCGCCGCGCTGTGCCTGAACGTCGACATGGGCGCGATCGAGCGCATACAGCGCGACGTTCAGGCCGCCCTGATCCCCATGGTCCTGCCCCCGCTTCCCGCGCCGAGGTCGGAAACCAACATCGAGGACCTGATCGAAGAGATCATCGCGTCGGCGCTGGACGCCGCGGGCGTGCCGGTCGACCGCCTGTCGAAGGCCGAGAAGAAGGCGGCCGTCGCCACCATGCACGAGCGCGGCCTGTTCGTGATCCGCGGCTCGGTCGAACGGGTCGCCGCGCGCCTGGGCGTCACCAAGTTCACGATCTACAACTATCTCGACGAGATCGGCGCCAAGCGGTCCTGAGCCGGCCCTCTGCCGGTCCCAGGCCGCTCCGAAGGCGCCGCCCGCTAGCCGCCCGGGTGCAGGCCCGGCGCTTCCTGGCCCGTGCGGCTGACATATTCGGTGTAGCCGCCGCCGTACTGATGGACGCCTTCAGGCGTCAGTTCCAGCACACGGTTCGACAGGGCCGCCAGGAAGTGGCGATCGTGCGAGACGAAGAGCATGGTGCCCTCGAAGTCCGCCAGGGCCGCGACCAGCATCTCCTTGGTCGCCATGTCGAGGTGGTTGGTCGGCTCGTCCAGCACCAGCAGGTTCGGCGGGTCGAACAGCATCTTGGCCATGACCAGGCGCGCCTTCTCGCCGCCGGACAGCACGCGGCAGGGCTTTTCGACGTCGTCGCCGGAGAAGCCGAAGCAGCCCGCCAGGGTGCGCAACGCCCCCTGCCCGGCCTGCGGGAACGAGCGCTCCAGCGACTCGAAGATCGTCTCTTCGCCGTCCAGCAGGTCCATGGAGTGCTGGGCGAAGTAGCCCATCTTGACGCTGGCGCCGATGTGGACCGCGCCCTGGTCGGGCTTGGCGTCGCCGGCCACCAGCTTCAGCAGCGTCGACTTGCCGGCGCCGTTGGCGCCGAGCACGCACCAGCGCTCCTTGCGGCGCACCAGGAAATCCAGACCCTCATAGATCGGCTTGTCGCCATAGCCCTTGTGGATGTTGCGCAGGTTGATCACGTCCTCGCCCGAACGCGGCGGGCTCTGGAACTCGAACTGCACCGTCTGGCGGCGGCGCGGCGCCTCGACGCGTTCGATCTTGTCGAGCTTCTTGACCCGGCTCTGCACCTGGGCGGCGTGCGAGGCGCGCGCCTTGAACTTCTCGATGAACTTGATTTCCTTGGCCAGCATGGCCTGCTGGCGCTCGTAC